>OGPH01000728.1_pt1 | contig 31100 bp, 23 predicted proteins | sample 1552891 | NCBI WGS metagenome assembly OGPH01 (sample SAMEA2580272, study PRJEB22360) | human gut metagenome | biome: human gut; feature: human-associated habitat; material: faeces | place: Denmark | collected 2008/2010 | reverse complement strand
CAGAATGCCGTAATACGAATACGTCTGCTTGTTCGGCAGCGCGTGGGCGACCGTGAACGCCATCCACGAACGCATCTTGCCCCACGAGTTCAGAATCGCCACGTTGAGCTCGCCTTCGGCGGCGACTCCACCGGTACGGTCATGGATGTCGCGGAACTCGTCGGCGATGTGGGTGACGGTATCGACGAACTTCGGGAACTTCGCGGCCAGCGACAGGTATCCGCCGTAGCCCATACGCGAAATCGGGGAACGCAGGATGGCACGACGGGCCTTGCGCCAGTTGTCGAGACCTTCGATGCTCGGATCGTTGCCCTCGTAGAACGTGTCGGGGAAGAAGTACGGCAGGAAGCGGCCTTCGGTGTACTTGACGCCCGGAATATCGGCGATCATGCGGGTGGTGGTGCCGTCGCCGATGGAACCGACCACGGCGTCCAGGCCGAGTTCGTCGAATCCGTCCTTGTACGGTTCGGTGCCGATCCACTGGTCGCCGAGGAACATCATCGCCTCTTTGCCGGCGGCGTGGGACATGTCGGCGAGCTGCTTGACGTTTTCGCGCACGAAGCCGGAGAGGAAGTCGATCCAGTCGCGCTGGGCTTTTCTGGGCACGCGCCATGCGGAGTTGTAGGCACCGCCGTCCACGAAGTCCTCCGGGCGCAGGCGGTAGCCATACTTGGCTTCGAAATCATCCAGCGCACGCGGGCTTACGGTGCAGGCGCAACCAAACCAGTCGACGACCTTTTCGCGGCGCTTTTCATCGAACAGGAGCGTGAACTGGTAGAAGAACGTGGTGAATCGCACCACATCGGTCTGCGGGCTGTCCTTAAGCCACTGCTCGAACGTGTCGAACACGAACTTGCGGGTGGCCGGATGGTAGATGTCGAACGGGATCTCGTGTTCCTTGTCGCCCCAGTCGTTGGTCAGATGGTTGTACATCTCGACCGGGTCCCAGATGATGTAGGCCAGGAAACTCACCGTGTACTCATGCCATGCGGCAACGCCGCTCACATGCACGGTGTCCTCGTCCGCGTCAAGCGTCCAGTTCGCCGAATCAACGACCTCGCCGGTGGTGCGGTCTACAACCTCCCAATACTTGTGAGGGTCGGCATCACGATTCGGCTTCAGCTGCTCAGCGAAGAAGCTTTCCATCAGCGGAATATCAACCGTATCCGATTCGGCGAGAATGCGATCGGTCAGCAGATACACCTGTGGCGTCTCATCCATATGCAGCGTAATCCACTCGTTATGCGCGCGAGTCGGGAAATACGCATTGTAAATCTTCTTGCCCAAGGCAAGCACAGCCTCATCCAGATGCGTGCCATCGGAGTTACGAATGGCGTCTGCTCCCCACAGTTCGGCAAGCTCCTTAGTCTTCTCCGCAAAATTCTCCTCGCTAGGCAAGGTGAAGCGGCCGGTGCTAGTCATAGTCTCTCCTTTGAGGACATTGATTATTTTTTTGGATAATTAAATTGTAAACAATATATGCATATAAAACAAGAATCCGACACAACCGTCGGGCGTCCAGGATCCTGACTGTATAAATCCTTGAGAGTAGCCCCACGGCAACGCCGGAAGAGCGAATTGAACATCACCGGAGCTTCCCGGTCAGTTTCACCGACAATCTCATGACAAGAATCAGGAAGGCTCTGGATCGGTATGGTTGCGTGCTACTTATTGTTGAGAAGCCGTCCGGCGCCGGAAGGAGTAGCACGAGGCACCGGACGGCGGGAATTATTGGTCTTAGGCTGTCCGCTTAACGCGTCGCCTTCGGCCCCTGCAATTAAGGACTCGCCTACGGCGAGACTCAATGCTGCCTTCGCTCGGCTACCGCCTCGCTCGGGCCGACGCTACAGACAGCCCACCGGGCTGTCCGCTTAACGCGTCAGCCCTTGACCGCACCAGCGGCGAGGCCGGCCTGCCAGTAGCGCTGGAGACCGAGGAAGAGCACGATCACAGGCAGCACACCGAGCAGAGCACCCATCATCAGAGCGCCACGATCAGTGAAGGTAGCCAGAGAGACCATGCCGTACAGACCCAAGGTCACCGGCTTCAAGGTGTCGGAAGAGACCATCATCAACGGCAGCAGGAAGTTGTTCCAAGTGGCCACGAACAGGAACAGGAAGATCGTGACCATTGCCGGAGCCAGAATCCTCAACACAATGGTGAAGAAGATGCGAGCTTCGCTTGCACCATCGATACGCGCCGCCTCAAGCAGCTCGTTCGGCACTGAGGTCTGCGCGTATACGCGGCCCAGGAAGAAGCCGAACGGAGAGACGCAGCACGGGATGATGATGGAGAGCATCGTGTTGGTCAGGTGCATGGCATGGAAGATGGAGTACTGCGGAATGGTCAGCAGAGCGGCCGGCATCAGCATGCAGCCCATAATCACGCCAATGGCAAGGTTCTTACCCTTGAAGTTGAACTTTGCGGTAGCGTATCCCGCCATCACAGCCACGAGCGTACCCACCAGAGCGGAAACACCCGAGTAGATCAGGGAGTTCAGCACCCAGCGCCAGAACTGGCCACGGGTCCAACCAATCAGCGTGCCATAGTTCTTGGCGATGGCGGCAGGCAAATCGCTCAGACCCACGGCGAACCACAGACCGTTGCTGCCGGTCATCTGGCTCGGCGTCTTGGTCGAGGCGATGATGGCCCAGTAAATCGGGAACAGAAAGTAGATCAGCGCGAAGACCAGAACAACGATGGTGATGGTCTTGACCAGCGCGGAAGGCTGCATGGAACGAGGCAGGTCGTTGGCATGCTTGTCGCGAATCCTGTCAGCCTTCTTACGAGCGCGTGCGACCGCGCGGGATTCCTTATCAGTAGCTTCTACGGTGCTCATTCTGCGTTCACCTTCCTTTCAACGAGCGTGTAGACCACGGCGAGTACGCCAGCGATCAGTGCCATAACGATGGCCACAGCGGATGCAGGTCCGTCACCACCCGGGGTCAGCGTGCCCTGCGAGGTATTGAGGGCCATCATCATTGGCGTGTACGACTTGGAAATGCTCGGATCGGAAATCGACATCACCTGCGGCTCGTTGAACAGCTGGATGGTGCCGACGATGGAGAGCAGCATGGCAAGCAGGGCGGCTGCACGCACGTTCGGCAGCTTGATCTTCATGGCGATCTGGAAGCCACTGGCGCCATCGATGCGTGCGGCCTCGTACAGATCGTGCGGAATGGCCTGCAGTGCGGCGAGGAAGATCAGCATGTTGTAGCCGGTGAAGGTCCAGGTCGTGATGTTGGCCATAGAGCCGAGGACCACATTGTCGCCGAAGAAGTTCACCTTGATGCCGATGGCGGCAAGTCCCTTAACGATAGGGGAAATCTGGCCGTTGTAGAGGTACACCCAGATGATGGATGCGACCACGCCCGGAATGGCGTACGGCAGGAAGTAGCTCAGACGGAATGCGGTGATGTGCTTGACGATATAGGAATCGATGAGCATTGCCAGAGCAAGTGCCGCGATGATCATGACCGGCACCTGAATCACGGTGTAGAGCACTACCCTGCCCACGCCAGCCCAGAAGTTGCCGGAAGTAATAACGTATTGGAAGTTCTGAAGTCCGACGAACTTATCGACCAGTTCCCCGCCGCCGTATGCGCCACCGCCCGTGGTGACCTGGCGGAAGAAGCTGGAATAAATAGCCCAAATGATGGGAAGAATAAATACCAGAGCGAACAGGATGCCAAACGGTGCCATGAAGGCCCAGCCGGTACGATTCTCACGCTTCACAGCATCAGAAGCCTTTGGCTTATCGGCACGCCTGGCGACCCCCGTCTTCGCCGTTTTTGTTGTTGCAGTCATAGGGAAACCTGTCTTTCAAAAGAACAGTGAGAAATAGAAAGTACGTAATGCAGTTCGAATCGATGCAGTCAGATCAAACACAATTAATGACGAACCGAACTCGAGTAAAAGGAAAGGCCGGAGTGTTGAGCTCCGGCCTTTCGATGTGTGGTTGAGGATATCAGCGGCTGGAAGGAACCCTAACCGTTAATGTCACTTGGAAACAGACAGGCCGAAGTTCTTCAGCGTATCCACAGAGGTGGTCTGTGCGTCGGAGAAGATGTCTGCAACCTTGCCGGAGCCATCGGTGGCCTTGGCGGCGGTTTCGTTCATCTTGGCGACGACTGCGGAGAAGCCAGGCATGTAGGTGAAGTCACCCATGTTGTTGTTAGCGGTCTTGAATTCCTTCATGATGTCCTGACCACCGAAGAAGGTGGACCACTCGGAAGGAGTCTCAGCGTCTTCAGTGGTAGCAGCCGGCACGAGGCCCTGGGAAACCAGATCAGGAACCTGGGTGTTGAACCAATCCAGGAACTCCATTGCTTCCTTCGGGTGCTTGGAGTTCTTCAGCACGGCCACGGCGGAACCACCGTCAGGGCCGGTCTTGCCAGCGTTGCCGAACCAGTCACCGAGCTGAGCGACCTGCCATTCGCCGGAGCCGGTGCCACCGGAGGAGGTCATGAACAGCGGGGCTTCCCAAGCGGCGGCCACAGTACCGATCAACGAGCCATCCTTGATGGATGCATCGAAGGACGGATCCCAACGCGGGTTGGTGGTGGCTGCCTTGGCGTCGAGCAGCTGCTGGTAGAAGTCAGCGGTTGCCTTGGAGCCATCGGTCTCGGTGTTGACGACCCAGGAGTCGCCCTTCACCTTGTACCAACCACCGGAGGCGCCAGCCAGACCGGAGATCATGTTGCCGGCCTCATCAGGCTGGTAGGACATGATGTACTTGCCAGCGGCGGCAGCGGTCTTGGCAGCGGCGATAAACTCATCGGCGGTCTGCGGAATCTCGGTGATGCCGAGCTTCTCGAACTCAGCCTTGTTGTAGAAGTAAACCAGCGGGCCGGTGTCCTGCGGCAGGCCGTAAGCCTTGCCGCCAACCTGAACCAGGCTGTACGGGCCGGATGCGAAGTCGTTCTTGTACTGCTCGGCATACTGGGTCACATCCTGCAGCAGACCCTTGGTGAAGACCTCAGGCAGCTCGGCGTAACCGACCTGAGCCAGATCCGGAGCCTCGCCGGACTTGACGTCGGTCTCAAGCTTCTTGATCATGTCAGAGGCCTTACCATCGAACTTGGTGGCCTTGACCTGAATATCCGGATGCTGCTTATTCCACTTGGCAACGATGTCGTTGACCAGAGTCATGCCCTCGGAATCCGACAGACGGTGCATGTAGGTGATGTTGACCACGCCACCATCATCGGTGGTCTTCGTGTCGCCGGCAGTGTCGCTGCCGCAACCGGCCAAGCCCATTCCCATTGCTGCTACCGCGGCAAAAGCAGCCACGATGCGCTTATTGCGAGATACCATATCTCTACTCCTTCGTAGTGAAATCATCATCTCAGTGTGATGACTGATTACTAATGTATGCCCTCATTCTTTTATTGTCAACTTAGCTAACAATTACCGCGCGTCCCGTTGAGGCGAGTAGCATTAAACCGGTTCGATGCTCGATTGTGCGAGTTTGTTCATTTCATTAACTCCCCTTACAAAGCAACGTACTTTTGGTCCACCGGTAGGCCTAATGAGATATTGGATAGCGGCAACAATCCAAGACGTTAGCTTGCAATCGTCCACCGCAAATTGCAAGCACTTGCCAACATTATCGGTTTTCAGGTCGCCGGCGCGATACCCGACCAGGGAGGCACCGCGCCTTAATGAGACGCTACACGAGCAGTCTCAGCAACTGGTAGAGCTGCCACAGGCTACGCACGTTGAAGTGCGTGCCGTCAACCGTGGCGTTCGCCTCGCCATCGCCCACATGGACGATCACGGTGCGCCCGTTCACGGTCAGACTACCGTGCATCGTGATATGATTGCATCTTGCAACCTTGTTGATTAAAGGCGCAAGCCGGTAATCAACGCAAAGGCCCGGTGCTGCAAACGTCGGGCCTTTTCTTATCGGCTCACGCCGATCGGCCCGTCATATCAACGGGGACACCGCATGTTACGGCATCACAAACCAATATATCAGCACCCCGGTGGCAATCAAGAAGACAGGTTCCAGAAAAAGAAAAAAAGGCCTGGGCATGTTGCCCAGGCCTCGGTTCGCGGACAGGGCGAGATTCGAACTCGCGGAGGGTTGCCCCTCAACGGTTTTCAAGACCGTCTCTTTAGGCCGCTCAGACACCTGTCCTGATGCGCGTTCACACGCGCAAGTATTCATTATACAGAAGGGAGGGATGTTGATATTCGGCAGTGCGGTCGGTCTTGGATTCGCCTGCTGGCTATTAGCGATCTCTCCCTCAGTAATCTCTCCCTCAGTCAGCTACGCTGACAGCTCCCTCATCAGAGGGAGCTAAAGCACGATGAGACTCAGGCCTCCCACTTAGTGGGCTCGATGACTTCCTTGCCGCCCATGTAGGCGCGCATGGCCTTCGGGATCTCGATGGAGCCGTCCTTCTGCTGGTGGTTCTCCATGATGGCGACCAGCCAACGGGTGGTGGCCAGCGTGCCGTTCAGGGTGGAGACCGGGCGGGTGCCGCCGTCTTCCATACGCTCGCGGATGTTCAGGCGGCGAGCCTGGTACTCGGTGCAGTTCGAGGTGGAGGTGAGCTCGCGGTAGCGGCCCTGGGTCGGGACCCAGGCCTCGCAGTCGAACTTGCGGGCGGCGGAGGAGCCGAGGTCGCCGGCTGCGGTGTCGATGATGCGGTAGGGCACTTCGACCTTGGCGAGCATCTCCTGTTCCATGGCCAGCAGGTGCTCGTGCTCCTTGTAGGAGTCCTCCTGCTTGGCGTAGACGAACATCTCCACCTTGTCGAACTGGTGGACGCGGATGATGCCGGAAGTGTCCTTGCCTGCGGCGCCGGCCTCGCGGCGGTAGCAGGAGGACCAACCGCAGTAGCGCAGCGGGCCGTTGCCGAGGTCGAGGATCTCGTTCTCGTGCATGCCGGCGAGCGCCACTTCGGAAGTGCCGACCAGGTACTGGTCGTCGGGCTCGCGCAGACGGTAGATCTCGTCGGCGTGGGAGTTCAGGAAGCCGGTGCCGCGCATGACCTCGGGGCGCACGAGCGTCGGGGTGATGGCCAGCGTGAAGCCGTGCTCTTCGGCCTGGTCCACGGCCATGGTGAGCATGGCAATCTGCATGCGGGCCACCTGGCCACGCAGGAAGTAGAAGCGGGAGCCGCCGACCTTGACGCCGCGGCGCATGTCGATGCCGGCCACGCCGGTGCCGAGGGTCAGGTGGTCCTTGGGCTCGAAGCCTTCGGCCGCGAAGTCGCGAATCTGGCCAACCTTCTTGACGACCACGTAGTCGTCCTCGCCGCCTTCGGGAGCTTCGGGCTCCACGATGTTGGAGAGCTTCCACATGGCGGTGGTGTATTCCTCGGCGGCGGAATCGGCCTTGGACTTGTATTCGGAGACCTTCTGGGACAGTTCCTTGGTTTCGGCGATGAGCTTGGCCTTCTCGTCCGCCGGGGCGGAGGCGACTTTCTTGCCGATTTCCTTCTGCTGGGCGCGAGCCTCTTCGAAGGCCTTCAGCGCCTCACGACGTGCGGTGTCGGAGGAGAGCACTTCGTCGACGAGTTCCACGGACTCGCCGCGCTTGCGCTGGGATTCCTTGACGATATCGGTGTGTTCACGGATGAATTGAATATCAAGCATGGGCACCAGACTAGCCGCGTAAGCAGACACCGACAATGGCCGAATGCGCGGGAGTCACGCGCAAGTCACGCGGAAATCACAGGGAAGCCCGGGAAAGTCCGTGGACGGGTCCACCCGGCCAATTTCGTCAGATGAGACGCGATTGAACCATAATCGCGCCCCACGGGGCTGTTGCGTGCAGGAAATGTTCACGTACGGCGCACCATGGGCGCAAACGACCTCCCCACCGATAACAATAGGAGCCATGCCTCAGCCTGCCCTCACCGTGTTTCTGATCATCGCCGCAATCGCCATTGTGGTGGTGCTCATCGCCGTCATCGTCATCGCCCTGCGCGCGCAGCGCCGCCGCAAGCTGGCTCAGACGCTGGAGAAGCGCCGGGACGACGAGGTGCAGTACGCCTTCATCGTGAATCCGTCCAAACCGCAGGCCGAAGCCCGCAGGCTGCATATCCAGAGGTTCTGCGAGGCCAAGGGGCTCAATCGCATCCGTTTCTACGACACTCAGCTTGATAAGGACGGCAGGGTTTGCGCGCTGGAGGCGCTGGAGGACGGCGCCGACGTGGTGATTGCGGTCGGCGGCGACGGCACGGTGCGCACGGTGGCGAGCGCCGTCTCCGGCACCGGCCATGCGCTGGGCATTATCCCCATCGGCACCGGCAACCTGTTTGCCCGCAATATGGGCGTTCCCGTGGACGATATCGACGCCGCGCTGACCGTGGCCTCCTCCCACGGCTCCCGCTTGGTGGATATGGGTCGTCTTACTTTGCTCGATCATCCGGAAGACGATCACGGCCATGCCTTCCTGATCATCGCCGGCATCGGATTCGATGCGGCCATGATCGACGACACCGATCCGGAGCTTAAAGCGAATATCAGCTGGCTCGCCTACTTCGTGGGCGGTGTGAAGAACCTGTTCGCGCCGAAGTTCCGCGGCACGCTGACAGTCACCAGCGCCGACGGTTCGACTCACACCATCAAGCGTCTCGATTTCCGTACGGTGATGGCCGGCAACTGCGGCCAGATTCCCATGTTCTCGCTGATGCCGGCGGCATCCTATGACGATGGTCTGCTGGACTTCGAAATCATCGACACCACCGGCGGCATCCTTGGCTGGGCCAATCTATTCGGCGACGTGGTGCATCAGACGATTATCGGCAAGCCCGAACAGAACCCGCTGTCCACGAACTCGACCATCGAACAGGTTCAGGGCGTCAGTGCCGAAATCACATTGGAAAAGCCGGCCAAAGCGCAGGTGGACGGCGACATGCTACCGGAGACCAAACATATTCGTTTCTCAGTGGATCATCGCGCGCTGATCGTGCGCGTACCCGACGCCTCCGCGCTGGAAAAGACCGCACAGGCCGCTGCCTCAAACGCCACCTCGGATTTCGCCGAAATGACCGGCACGCTCGAGCCGATTCGCTGATCCGCTACGATGCGTGGCCGGTGACTCGGGCGACGTGCATTGCCAGATAGGCGGTTTCGTCGTCGCTGATATCCGTGTCGAGGCGCAGTTCGAGCAGGGAGGCGATGGTTCGCGCGCATCGTAGCGCGGCGGGATAGGACTCACGAATCACCTTCATCACCGGTGCCGGCTCATCCGTCAGTTGCTGGTGCTGGTGGATGCGTACGAACAGGTAACGCAGATGGGTGATGAACCTGCCCACATTCACGGAACTGCGGTCCAACGTGATGCCGTAGCTGTGGTCGATGATGTCAAGCAGTTGCTGGATCACGCCCGTCATCGTGTACGTATAGGACAGGTCGCCGGTGGCGAAGCCGGCGTTGACCAGATGCATGGCAAGCGCGGTGGCCTCGCCGTCCGGCAGCGTGACGTCGAGCCGTGCATTGAGCGATGCGAGCATCGCACGCCCCTGCGCGTATTCCTGCGGGTACAGGTTGCTCACCTCGCCGAGCAGCGGGTAGGTAATGTCGATGCCGCGCCGCACCCGCTCCACCGCATTCGCCACGTGGTCCGACAGGGCCATGACCAGCGTGGTGCTGCCGGTCTCGCGCTCCCCCAGTCCGGCTTCCTGCATGGATTCGACGACCACGCGGATGATTTCGGGCGGAATGTCCGCCAGCATCTGCGCCAGATGGTCCGGGTCACGCCCGTCCGACGGCACGAAGGTGCGCACGACTTTCGACTCGTCGACCGTCTGCCCCGGCTTGGCCTGGAACCCCAGTCCACGGCCGGTGAGAATCACCTCACCGCCGTCGCCGCCTTTGGCGAGCACGACGTTGTTGTTGAACACTCGCAGTATTTCCATGGCATCCTTTCGCAACGTCATTGTTCCACATCGATGATCGGGCTGCCGGCTGATACGGTTTTGCAGTCACCGCCGTTGTTGTCGCCGCTACCGTCGCCGATCAACGGCGTGACCACGGTCAGTTCAGCGGCGTTGACCACCGTCACCACCACCACAACGCTGTGCCCGGCCACCGCGACTTTGCCGAAATCCACGGTGGCCAGTGGCTCTCCCGCCGCGATCCGCTCGCCTTTAGCCACGACCACAGCGAATCCCTCGCCATCCATATCGACGGTGTCAATGCCGATATGAACCAGCACCTCGATGCCGCCATCGGTTTTAATGCCGAAGGCATGGCCGGTTCGGGCCACGGTTTTCAGCATGCCACTGACCGGTGCGAGCACGGCTGTCTCACCGGTCGTCTCCGGCACGACGCCTACGCCCTCCCCCAGCGCGCGGGAGGCGAACACCGGATCGCCAGTCGCTTCCAGATTCATCAACCGGCCGGCGACCGGCGACAAGATGGCGTTGGAGTCAAGAGCCCGATCAGGGGCAGCCCGCGATGGAGAATCTTCCGCAGACTCCACATCCGACACGGTCGTGTCAATCCCCCTCGCCATATCCTGCGGGCGTGCGTTCTCGTCTGCCGAGACCATCTGCGTCTTGGTGGCGCGCGACGGCGTGCGGTACCCGAACAACACCGTCAACACCATCGCCATTACAAACGCAACGGCGATGGACAGCGCGTACACCCACATCCGATCGAACACCGGAATCGTCAGCAACGAGGAGAAGGCGAATGCCGTAGTCGTAACGCCCCGGACCATCTGGCCGGATGGCAGCACGGACGGGAACAGCCAGCCGAACACCGCGCTGGTCACTCCGCCGGCCGCGCAGCCGGCGAGCAGCCAGCGGTAGACGCGGCGGTGATGCAGATGGATGCCGTACAGGCTCAGTTCCGAAACGCCACCCAGCAATCCCGCGAGCAACGCCCCCACCGCGGTCTGCCGCATGGCCGAATCCTTGCCGCGTACGGCCAGCACGAGTACGCCGGCGGTGGCACCGAAGCAGGCGAAGTTCCATACACCCATCGGACCTTGGACGAAGTCGTAGCCGAGCGTCTGAATGTTCATCAGTATCAGGGCGTTCAACGGCCAGTGCAGACCGAGCGGCACGAGAAACGGGTAGAGCATCGGGATGATGAGCGCGAACAGGAATGGCACGTGCGCGTTAAGCCATGCTGTGGCCGCTCCCAGCCCGCTGCCGAGCCATATTCCCAGAGGCCCGATAACCAGTATGGTGAGCGCAAAAACGACGACCAGTGAGAGGAATGGCACGAACACCAGCTGTACGCTGTCGGGAATGACGCGCTTCAGCCCGCGGTAGACCACGGCGAGCACGGCGGCCATGAGCAATGGTACGAAGATGTTGCCACTGTAGTCGTTGAGTTGAATCGGTATGCCGAACGCCGACACGGTGCAGGTTTCGGTGCCGAATGTGGCGGTGGCCGAGCATTGAATCTCCCCGGAGAGAGCGCTGGATACGGACGTCCCGGACATTCCGGACATCACGCCAGTAAGCTGCGGGGTCATAAGCGCGGCCATAATCGCACCGCCGAGCCAAGGGTCGACGTCCAGTTTCTTGGCCGCATTGTAAGCGATCATAATCGGCAGAACGGTGAACACACCCTCCCAAATCGCCTTGAGTAGTATCCAACCGGTGGACGTCTCGCCATCAGGCACAATGCCGAGTGCAACGATCACGTTGACGATGGCGATGACCAGCGAGGCACCGAGTAGCACGCCCAGAATCGGGCGGAACGAGTCGGACAGGTAGTCGAAAAACGCGGCAGCCCGGGCACGGGCGGCACTGCCCCACTCGCGGACGGTACGAGGCGTGAAGTGACGGGATGTATTGGATGGGCCGCAACTTTGTTCGGCGTCGGTGGCAGTATCGCGCGATGGTGCGGCATCGTCGGAAAGGTACGGCGCGGACTGCGCGGGTTGCGTGGGCTGTGTGGATTGCGCTGACTGCGCGGGCTGCGCTGGCTGAGTGGGCTGCATTGACTGAGTGGGTTGCGTTGACTGCGACGCTGACTGCATCACTGCCGATGGCAATTGCGCTGCCGGCATCAATCGCGCCGTCCGCAGCCGAACGATCTGCTCGTACACCGAGGCGACCGCTCCGCCGATGATGACCTGATAACGATTGCCGGCTCGCGGGAATGCACCGAGGACTCCGGGGATGGATTCAAGACCGTGCTGGTTGACATGGCCGGCATCGGCCAGTTCGAAGTGCAGTCGCGTGGCGCAATGGGTCAGGCTGGTAATGTTCGCGGGGCCGCCGACGGCATCGACGATGCGCGCCGCAATCACTGCAGGCGTTGCGTTCGATGCGTTCGCCACGGTTCCTCCTTGCTGCCGTATGCCACTGTGTTCCATTATCGGCGCTGGGTGCCCCAAAAGCACGGCAATGCCGGCAAAGCATCGCGAAACGGCAACTATGCGCTACGGTGCTCCGCGATGGTGTCCCGCCATAATGTTCCGCGATGATGCTTCGCCACACCCGTTCTCCGTATTTGCCGCAGCGCCCATTCCGACATCATTCCACCATGCAGAATCCTGCAATCGTTGTCAAAAATCATCGTTTTTTGCTGCCTATTCGGAGTGTCGCGACTGCGGAAGTCGTATTCTATCTTTCACACACGTTGCGTAGCAGGGTTGTTACTCAAAACGAGGCAAGACCTGGAGCGACGTGGAATTTGCGTATCGTAATATGCGAATTCCACGTTGTTCCAGGTCTTTTTTTGTTTTCGGGCGACTTCAGACAATCGAAGCCTGACCTTGCACGCGGCAGAGGGGCCACGCAACAGGCGCGGTCCGTCAACGGCGAAAGGACAAGGCAATGACGACGACAACGGCATCACCCGTATCGAAACAGACGGCATCCGCGGCGCAGGAAACCAGCGCAACCGGGGCGGCGGCCACCGCAATCGAAACCATCGAAACCGGCGTGGCCGGAGTGGCGGGCGCGGCCACAAACGCGGCAGCAAACGCAATCGAGGACCTCGAAGCCGCCGAATCACGCGACTTCTCCACGCGCTTCCCGCTCAACAGCGCATTCATCTTCACCTTCGGCGCGCTCGGCGGCATGCTGTTCGGTTTCGACACCGGCATTATCTCCGGTGCCTCCCCGCTTATCGAATCAGACTTCGGCCTGAGCGTCTCCCAGACCGGCTTCATCACCTCCTCGGTGCTGATCGGCTCGTGCGCAGGTGCGTTGTCGATCGGCGCGCTGTCTGACCGGTTCGGCCGCAAGAAGCTGCTCATCGTCTCCGCGCTGCTGTTCCTGCTCGGCTCAGGCCTGTGCGCCTCCTCCACCGGATTCGCGATGATGGTGTGCGCCCGCATCATCCTGGGCCTCGCGGTCGGCGCGGCTTCTGCCCTGACCCCGGCGTACTTGGCCGAACTGGCGCCGAAGGAGCGTCGCGGCTCGCTGTCCACGCTCTTCCAGCTCATGGTCACCTTCGGCATTCTGCTGGCCTACGCCTCCAACCTCGGATTCCTGAACCACAACCTCTTCGGCATCCGCGACTGGCGCTGGATGCTCGGTTCGGCGCTGGTGCCGGCCGCCTTGTTGCTGCTCGGCGGCCTGCTGCTGCCCGAATCCCCGCGTTATCTGGTGAACAAGGGCGACACCTGCAACGCCTTCAAAGTGCTTACGCTGATTCGCAAGGACGTGGATCAGACCCAGGTGCAGATTGAGCTGGACGAAATCAAGGCCGTGGCCGCACAGGACACCAAGGGTGGCGTGCGCGAACTGTTCCGTATCGCTCGTCCGGCGCTGGTGGCCGCCATTGGCATCATGCTGTTCCAGCAGCTCGTGGGCATCAACTCGGTGATCTACTTCCTGCCGCAGGTGTTCATCAAGGGCTTCGGCTTCCCTGAAGGCGACGCGATCTGGGTGTCGGTGGGCATCGGCGTGGTGAACTTCGTGAGCACCATCGTGGCCACGCTTATCATGGATCGTTTCCCGCGCAAGGGCGTGCTGATCTTCGGTTCCATCGTGATGACCGTTTCGCTCGCAGTGCTCGCCGTGATGAACTTCGTGGGCGACGTGGCCGTGCTGGCCGTGCCGACGATGATTCTCATCGCTTTCTATATCCTCGGCTTTGCGGTCTCGTGGGGCCCGATCGCCTGGGTGCTTATCGGCGAGATCTTCCCGCTGAGCGTGCGCGGCATCGGCTCCTCCTTCGGCTCGGCGGCGAACTGGCTGGGCAACTTCATCGTCTCCCAGTTCTTCCTCGTGCTGCTCGATGCGTTCGGCAACAATGTGGGCGGCCCGTTCGCGATTTTCGGCGTGTTTTCGGCCCTGTCCATCCCGTTCGTGATGCGCTTGGTGCCCGAGACCAACGGCAAGTCGCTGGAGGAAATCGAGGAGGAAATGACCAAGCGCTAGACAACCGGCACACGATTCGCACAAAAGTTGACAACTCTTAACATAATCGTACCCAACGTGGCGAAAAAACGTGGCAGAATAGGGAGCATGGTAGCAAACAATGCGGGTCAGCCCGCCACCCCAGCAGATCTGATCAATGTCGATGAGGTTATCGGCAAATACTATGACCTCGTCCCCGATCCCGAAGTCCCCGAGCAGCGTGTCATCTTCGGCACCTCCGGCCACCGCGGATCGTCCCTGAAGACCTCGTTCAACGAGGCCCACATCATCGCCATCTCCCAGGCCATCGCCGAATACCGCAAGAAGGCCGGCGTCACCGGCCCGCTGTACCTCGGCTCCGACACCCACGCGCTGTCCGGCCCGGCCAAGAAGACCGCCATCGAGGTGCTCGTCGCCAACGGCGTGCACGTACGCGTCGATTCCCGTGACGACTTCGTGCCCACCCCGGTGGTCTCCCAGGCCATCCTGACCCACAACCGTGCGGCCGACGGCACCCAGCGCTTCGAGGGCGAGGGCCTCGCCGACGGCATCGTCGTCACGCCATCCCACAACCCGCCCACCGACGGTGGCTTCAAGTACGACCCCGTCACCGGCGGCCCGGCTCCGGCCGAGACCACCAATGCCATCGCCGCTCGCGCCAACGAGCTGCTCGGCGACTTCAAGTCCATCAAGCGTGTGCCCTACGAGGAGGCCATCAAGTCCGAGTACGTCGAGGGCTTCGACTTCCGCGAGCACTACGTGGACGACCTGGAGAACGTCATCGACTTCGACGTGATCCGCAACTCCGGCGTGCGTCTGGGCATCGATCCGCTCGGCGGCGCTTCCGTGAACTACTGGCCGCTCATCAACGAGAAGTACGGCCTGAACATCGGCGTGGTGCGTCCTGAGGTCGACCCGACCTGGCGCTTCATGACCATCGACCACGACGGCAAGATCCGCATGGACCCGTCTTCCCCGTACGCCATGAAGGGCCTGGTCGACGAGCTCAACGCCGGCGCTTGGGACAAGTACGATCTGGTCGGCGGCACCGACCCGGACGCCGACCGTCACGGCATCGTCTGCCCGAACTGGGGCGTGATGAACCCGAACCACTACATCGCCGTGTGCGTGGAGTACCTGTTCGGCGGCAACCGTCCGGGCTGGCCTGAGGGCGCAGCCGTGGGCAAGACGCTGGTCTCCTCTTCCCTGATCGACCGCGTGGCCGCATCGATCAACGCGAAGGTCATCGAAGTGCCGGTGGGCTTCAAGTGGTTCGTGGACCCGCTGTTCAGCGGCGAAGTCGCCTTCGGCGGCGAGGAGAGCTCCGGCATGAGCTTCCTGCGCAAGGACGGCCGCGTGTGGACCACCGATAAGGATGGTCTGATCCCCGACCTGCTGGCCGCCGAGATCACCGCCAAGACCGGCAAGAACCCGGCCCAGCTTCACCAGGAGCAGGTCGAGCGCTTCGGCGAGTCTTGGTACAAGCGCGTCGACACCCCGACCACGCTGGAGCAGAAGGCCAAGTTCGCCAAGCTGACCGGTGATGATGTGGCCGCCACGCAGCTGGCTGGCGAAGACATCACCGCCAAGCTGACCGAGGCACCGGGCAACCACGCCAAGATCGGCGGTCTGAAGGTCACCACCAAGGACAACTGGTTCGCCGCCCGCCCCTCCGGCACCGAGAACATCTACAAGGTGTACGCCGAGTCCTTCGTCTCCCCCGAGGCTCTGGACAAGGTGCTCGACGAGGCCACCGTCGTGGTAGACAAGGCCCTGAGCGAGTGAAATCGCTGCGTTAGTCGCGTTCACAGCAACCAATAAGGCTCTGCATTGGATTCATGCAATCCACTGCAGAGCTTTTTTTAGCGCATATGCAGTTCGCGACCACTGAAACACGCAGGTCAACGGTTCTCCTCATGCACCGTGACCGCATTTTCTCAACATCACTGCAGGGCAGGACGGCCATATGGCCGCGAAACGTTCGCCTGCCTACATTATGACCGAGTTTCCCATCATCATTGTGGGGTCACAGCGGCCAGATGACCGCCGAAGCGTTCGGTCGGCTTGCATCATGGTCGAGTTTTAACATCGTTGTGGGACGCCACGACGAATTTGCCCATTCCAGAGTTGCCATCCCACAAAAGCGTGGGACAACAGCTAAGTCAATCGTTTTACATTTCCCCCCATCCCACACACTCAAACTGGAAACCCCGGAAAGACGCCATTCCTGCCACACCCGTCACAGCCATTACCCGAGGGGCCGTGGGACGCCACGCAAAAATCGGCAAAACACGCGTAGCGTCCCACACCCATTGGCGCAAATCCACGCTCAATGCACCGACAACACCCCCAATCGACCACTATGACACATTTCCCTCCACAATCGAACACTAGTCATTCACGAAATCCATCACTACGAGGCATCGCAATCGAACGGCATGCAATATCAAGCACACACCACAACAACAGGTCGTACAAATATTGCCTTTACATCAGTCCGTTTCGAACATCATGGTCACAGCAGGCTCTGCGCCAACTCTTCAAGAGACATGGCAACTACATGAAACTCGAATACGGCACCGCGCGAAGCAAGCGCCCTCGCCACGTTGAAAGCGAATTCAGCACGAGTATCCTCGTTAGCGATACTTGCCGCCGTGGCGATGAAGACCAGCCATCTCCGCCCGACCAGCATGCCCCTTTTCTCTTGGTCACGGCGCCATTGAGTCTTACTCGTACGATGATGATCGCCATCATATTCAACAGCGACCTTGAACTCTGGCCACGCTAAGTCCAACGTTATGGGAGCTCCAGATGCAAAAGCCGCGTCCGGCACCACATAGTTCGCAACCGGCTGTGGAATCCCATGCGCCACCAGAGAGAGTCGTTCTTCTGATTCTTTGGGCGAATCAGCACCAGGTGATATCAGAGGCAATGCTCGAACGCAGGACGGGCGCCCTCTGAATCGGGTAAATTGCTCCACGAACTTCACCAGATCCTGATAGATTGCAGCAGCATCACGATCCTTAGCCAATACTGGCTGTTTGCTCGTAGCAGTAATGACGGCATCCCCGAGCACAATCAGAGACTCAAAAGAAACATACGGGGCAAGTTGAGCCCATACGTGAAACAGGTCCAGCGCAAACACGTGTTGGTTCATTTCCACATTGGCGGCTTTAGCCGCATGTTTCCAAATATGCGTTTGCAGTGGTGCATGGCGTGTACGAAACCGCTTGCTCTTAACGCTGGATACAGTGTGCAGCTTGGCCGAGTCGAGGTCGCAATCGGCGGGAATCGGTACGGATTGCAGAGCGAGGGAAGTGGTCATGCCGAAAAGCAGCTTCTTGCCCGCCCGTTTCGCTTCCTCAGTGCAGCGTGCGACCATGTCGCGTTTGCGCTGGGCGAGGCTTTCGCTCATGGTCGGTGTCGCTGCAGAATCATGTGCACCACTGTTCGGCGATGACGAGTCGCGAGAAGTCGGGTATTTCGAGTCAGTAGAAAATGACCCCGCAAATTCGGGCGGAACAAAAACCGCCTCCGATTCTTCCGGAGGCTGATCGTATATAGAGCCTGGCAGAGCTCCATAGTTGGTGATGCCGTCGGTCATCCTGTTCATGACACCACCATATGGGTAGTGGGTGCGGAAACGGAAGCCGATCCGAGGTATGTGGTCCTAGCTTCACTTACGCACATTCATTGTGGATAACCATGTGGACACCTCACTTATACACATAGTCACCCACCTCTTCAACCCCGATTTGACACACTAACTGTATCTGATATGATTACAGTATCATAACTGTACACATCATAGTTACAGTATCGACTCGGTAAGGAGGTCGTTTCATGAACGGCGACCATTCACTGGCAGTGCACGCATTGGTCTACCTTGACCATCGCGCCACACACCTGCCCAGTCAGATCCTGGCCGAGAACATATGTACCAATGCGGCGCGCGTGCGCAAAGTAATGCGACCGCTCGCCTCAGCCGGACTCATCGCCACTAAAGAGGGTGCTGAAGGCGGGTACGCTCTGGCCCGGCCCGCCGCCGAAATCACTTTGCGCGCGGTAGCGGAAGCCACCGGCACCACTTTTGTGAAAGTGAACTGGACACCGGGCGACGTACACGAGGACTGTCTGGTGTCATCTTCAATGGGCGCAGTGATGAACGACATCTATGCCGGGCTCAACCGCACTTGCCTCGAACAACTCGAACACACCACCATCCACGACATCACCGAACAGATATTCAGCGAGCGCAAAGGCTAATAATCCCGCGCGTTTCCCCTAGCCAGCATCAGTCGATAACGCTTCGGCAGTCAAAGAAGAAAACAGACGCCGCACGGCACACAACACATCAGCACAACGCACTCTTATCACTCGAATACGTAAGGAAGTAACCATGTCCATCAGCACACCCAATGCCATCAGCACACCCAACACCTCCCCCACTATCACCACCGACGCCCTGATCATTGGATTCGGCAAGGGCGGCAAAACCTTGGCTGCCAAGCTCAGTGCAGCCGGCCGCAAGGTCGTCGTCGCCGAGGCAAGCGCCGACATGTACGGCGGCACCTGCATCAATATCGGATGCTTGCCGTCCAAGTCACTGATTTTGTCCGCCGAACAGGCGCGGCGGGATGGCGCGAACAGTACTCCCGAAACCCGCGAAGCAGCGTTCGAGGCTGCTATCAAGGAGAAGCGCCGCGTCACTTCGATGCTGCGCGACAAGAACTATCACAAGCTCGCCGACCAAGACAACATCACCGTAATCACCGGCCGCGCTCACTTCACCGGCCCTCATAGCGTGGAAATCGCCACCGCTGAGGGCCCGGTCGCCGTGACCGCCAGCAAGATCTTCATCAATACCGGTGCCACGCCGCGCATTCCGGATATTCCCGGTATCCACACTACGCCCGGCGTCTACACCAGCACTGGACTGATGGATCTCGACGATATGCCGCAGCGACTGGTGATTATCGGTTCAGGATTCATTGGACTTGAGTTTGCCTCGATGTTTGCCGATTTCGGCACGGCGGTTACCGTGCTGCAGCACAATGCCGAGTTCCTGCCGCGCGAGGATGCGGATGTGGCGGCCGCGATTCGCGCACAGTTGGAAGCGCAGGGCGTCAAGTTCCTGTTCAACGCGGATACCAAGGCCATCGCGCCTGCTGCTGACGGCGGCGTCAGGTTGTCCGTTGCGGTGAAGGGTATGACTCGCGGCGCATCGCAAGCTTGCGATTCCACCCCCGCCGGCACCGGGAACGCTCATACCGATATCACCGGTGCCACCGACGCCACCGGCGCCACCGACACTACAACAACCACCAGCCCCACTAGCAACCCGACCGATCACGCCACGATGTCACACGTTCAAACGAAACCATCAGACGATGGCGAGCCGCGGTTCGCCGAGCCGGCTGAAGCCCGATTCTGCCTGACCACCGACGCGGTACTGGTGGCCACCGGACGTACGCCGAACGTCGAGGGACTGCATCTTGAGGCAGCTGGCGTGGAGCTCACCGAACGCGGTGCCGTGAAAGTCGACGATCTTCTGCGCACCACAGCAGCCGACATTTGGGCTCTGGGCGATGTGAACGGCGGCCCGCAGCACACGTACATTTCGCTGGATGACTATCGCGTGGTGTGGTCGCAGCTCAATGGTTCCGACCGTCCGTACACGGTGAAGGACCGCAAGCATGTGCCGTCGAGCACATTCCTCGCCACGCCTTACTCGCGCGTGGGATTGAATGAGCGCGAGGCGAAGGCGGCTGGATTGGATTATGTGGTCAAGCGATTGCCGGTGGCCGCTGTGCCGAAGGCCCAGGTAATGCGGCGACCGGATGGTCTGATGAAGGCGATTGTGGAACGCAATACTGGCCGCATTCTGGGTGCGATGCTGCTTTCCGTCGAGTCGCACGAGGTGATCAATATCGTCAAGTTGGCGATGGATCTTGACGCGCCGGCCAGCACGTTGCGCGATATGGTGTTCACGCATCCGACGATTGCCGAGGCACTGAACGACTTGTTCGCGTAGTTTGTTCGCATAGCACGCCCGCGCAGCATGACCCGCGTAGCGCAGCCCGCAACAGACTCCCCTAATGCGCGCGAAGGTCCTCATCGACGTAAACCGATGAGGACCTTCGCGCTGTCGTCATGATCCGTACGTGACAGCAATCACGTCCGAACCAGCCGTTACTTCAAGCCGAGCTTACGGTCCAGAATGTCGGAGGCATCCAATCCTAAGCGGCGTCGGATGAACCAGCCAAGACCGAGCGGCAGGCCGGGAGCCAAGGCCATGCCGCCTGGACCGAGTGCCACGGTTTTGGAGTTGCCTGCGATAAGCATGGTGCCCTTGGATGCGGCCGTGGAGGTCGAACCATCGCTGTCCGCCTCTGGTTTGAGGATTTCGATGTTGCCGTCACTGGTTTTGTACAGTCCCTTATTCTCATTCCAGATACCGGATGCGCCATTGTTGCCGGCCTCACCCGCAGAGAGGAAATGTCTTGTCTTTCTTGTGAGCGCTCACCTATTCACGCGCGATGGCATGTTTTTCAAGCAAAGTCAATAGGTGTGATGTTATTCACACTCTTCACTACGTTGTTTTGCCTCGCACTGGGCAACCCCACTTCAGCAAGAGATTGCACAGCTTGCGTTAGGGTGGAGAACATGACTATCACAGTATCCACAGATGGGTCCGCATTAGGGAATCCAAACGGGCCAATGGGCTGGGCCTGGGCCGATCATGAGCAGAACGCCGGCGGCAAGCCCGGCCATAAGCACGACGACCATGGTTATGATGCGGGCGGCGCGACCAACGGCACCAATCAGATTGGTGAGCTGTGCGCAGTGCTGGAAGCTTTGCGAGCGCACCCGGGCCCTGAGCCATTGCTCATCGAATCGGATTCGCAGTACGCCATCAATTGCTCGACCAAGTGGGTCAAAGGCTGGAAGAAGAACGGCTGGAAAAATTCGCAGAAAAAGCCTGTGAAGAACAAAGAGCTTATTCAGGCGATCGACCGTGAGATCTCACAACGCCCTGGCCCGGTGGATTTCCGATGGGTCAAAGGTCACGCCGGCAACGAGGGCAATGAGTTGGTCGATGAACTGGCACGCACCTATGCGGGCGATTGCCGTTCGGGTGCGCGCGACGGCTATCTGCCGATTGAAGGCTGGCAGTCGCTACTGGGCTCCGAATACGCACATGGCACCGATGTGCCTCCAGACGTGCAGTTGGTGCTGGATGGCAAGGCGGATGCGGCAAGTTTGCGCAAGCCGGCTGCGGCGACGGATTCGACGGATGCCGCAAGGCCAGAGACCAAGTCTTCGTCACCCTTAGCGACACAATCAGCGCAACCTGTACAATCAGCGCACCCCGTACACCCCGCAAAGCCAAGCGGACTGACGGTATCCGGTACGCTGACCTTCTCCCCCGCGCCGAAAACGAGCCCGTATTTCAACGGGCAGCCGATGCCGATCAAAGGCAGCATCGAAATCGAAGGCTATGTGGACGGCGACGGCAACCTGACCATCACCAACGCACCATTCGTACGACACTAACACCCAAACACACGAATATGTACCGCAATCGGACACGATGACACAAAATCGCTCATTCGCGTTAGGATAGGAGATAAGGCTTCACGCCGTTGATCCATGCGGCGGAGGCAAGGATGGCAAAGGAGAAACCATGGATAAGGCACAGCAGGATGCGCTGAAGAAGGCGGCCGGCATCGAAGCCGCCAAGCTCGTTGAAAACGGCATGATCGCAGGCCTCGGCACTGGTTCGACCGTGAAGTTCCTGGTGGACGAGCTCGGCCGCCGTCATCAGGAGGAAGGTCTTGAGTTCACTGGCGTAACCACGTCTCGCCGCACGCAGGTCCAGGCTGAAAGCTACGGCATCAAGATCGTGGACATCGACGACGTGGACCACATCGACGTGACCATTGACGGCGCCGACGAAGTCGACAAGAACTTCAACGGTATCAAGGGCGGTGGCGCTGCTCTGCTGTGGGAGAAGATCGTGGCCACCAACTCCAACCAGATCGTGTGGATTGTGGACGAGTCCAAGGTTGTGGACACCATCGGCAAGTTCCCGCTGCCGGTCGAGGTCATTCCGTTCGGCGCTGGCCACGTCATCAAGAAGTTCGAGGACCGCGGCTACAAGCCGGTGCTTCGTCTTGACGCCGATGGCAAGGAAGTGCGCACCGACGAGAACAACTTCGTGGTGGACCTGCACCTGGAGCGCATCGATCACCCGCAGGAGCTGGCCGAAGACCTCATCAACACGGTCGGCGTGGTGGAGCACGGCCTGTTCCTCAACATGGTCGACAAGGTCATCGTCGGCGACCCGAACGGCCCGCGCGTGTTGACCAACGCCAACAAGTGATCGTCTCACATCACTGAACTTTTCCAAGCCCGCATCTGTACATCGCAGGTGCGGGCTTTACTGTTGCCCGAACAAGGCAAAGGAGCCAAAAAGAGAAACCCCGCGACCATAACGATCACGGGGTTTCTAATGCCTTGATTGCAGGTAAGACTACTTACGCTGGTGGCGGGTCTTACGCAGCAGTTTGCGGTGCTTCTTCTTGCTCATCCGCTTGCGGCGCTTCTTGATGACCGAACCCATCGTCAGCCTCCCTTAGTACGTTAAAGATTGCAACTTGCCCAATAGTACACGTATTGAGGGACTTACGCATCCGCGCGTTCCATTTCCGCCATGAATCCGCAAATCACCCCGAATTATCACGAAATCACAGCGGGAACGGCTCATAGAACCGCAGCACGGATTCCTTGGAGCCGGTCACCTCGAACACGGCGGTATCGTTCTGCCACAACGCCGTCGCGGTCTTGCCATCCTCACTGTCGGCCCTCACCGTGTAGCTGCCGGTGCTCTTGCCCGACACCTTGACGTCTCCGGACTTCAGCTCCTTGCCGGTCAGGTTCTTCGCCAGCTCGTCGTACTGCTTCTTCACGGTGTCGGAGTCCGACCATTGCGCGACGATGACGGTCACGTCCTTCGCCGACTTGCCCGTGGAGTACGTGAGCGTGTACTCCTCCAGCGGCGACGCGGACTTCCAGGTCTCGCTGGCGCCCGCCTTGGTGCGCGCGTAGTTGAGCACGCTGTCCGGCATCGCCTTGAGCAGTTCGGATGCGTCATCCGGCAGCGCGGTGGCCTTGATGCTCGGCTTGGTAGGCTCGGTGGCGGTCTGCTGCTGCACCTTCGTCACTTCGTCCGTCTTGTTCAATGCCCAACCGGGCCATACGAACGCGGACAGCAGCGCAAGCACGACGACCAGCGCGGCGACGATCATCACGACGATCAGCTTGCCGCGCGATGCGGAACTACCGTGCGGATAGGAAGGGGATTGAGTCTTTGCCATGCTGTGATTCTCTCACGCGCATACGACGCAACGGCATCGTTTCGCCGGCGACGTCGGCGTGCCGCTTTGTGCTAAGGTCTGCGGTATGGTGAAGTCGGCAACGCGATATGTATGCAGCGAATGTGGTTGGGATGGTCTCAAATGGGTGGGCCGCTGCCCGCAGTGCGGGCAGTGGGGCACCGTGGAGGAATTCCACGAGGCCCGTCCCGCCGCATCGTCGTCGCGCACCGCGGCGCCGGGCCGCACCTCACGCACGCAGGCGGCCGCGTCCATCGTCAGCGCGGCGACGCCCATCACCCAGATAGACACGTCCACGGCGTCACGGCTGTCCACGGGTTTCGGCGAGTTCGACCGTGTGCTCGGCGGCGGCATCGTGCCCGGCTCGGTCGTGCTGATCGCGGGCGAACCCGGCATCGGCAAGTCGACACTGCTGCTGGAGACCGCCGGCAACATCGCCGCAGGCCAGCCCAACGGCTCGGTGCTGTACGTCTCCGGCGAGGAATCGCAGGCGCAGGTGCGGCTGCGGGCGTCGCGGGTCAATGCGATGGAGCAGAACCTGCTGCTGGCGTCCACCACCGATCTCGCCACCGTGCTGGGGCTGATCGAGCGGACGCGGCCGACACTGGCGATCGTGGATTCGGCGCAGACCATCGTCTCGCAAGACGTTGATGGCATCTCCGGCGGCTCCACGCAGGTGCGCGAGGTGGCGAGCGCGCTGATCGACACGGCGAAGACGCTGAACATCCCCGTGCTCCTGGTCGGGCATGTCACCAAGGACGGGTCCATCGCCGGCCCGCGCACGTTGGAGCATCTGGTGGATGTGGTATGCCAGTTCGAGGGCGATCCGGAAACGGCGCTGCGTATGCTGCGGGCGGTGAAGAACCGGTTCGGGCCTACGGATGAGGTCGGGTGTTTCGATATGAGTGGCGAGGGCATCGAGGAGGTCAGCGATCCCTCGGGACTGTTCCTGTCGTCCGCCGACGAACGTGTGGAGGGCACGTGCGTGACGTTCACGCTGGACGGCCATCGCAGCCTGCCCATTGAGATTCAGGCGCTGGTGACCAGTTCCGTGCTGCCGACACCGCGACGGGCGGTGGTGGGGGTCGAGACGAACCGCATCGCTATGCTCACCGCCGTGCTGTACCGACATGGCAAGGTGAACCTGCTGGCGAACGACCTGTATGTATCGACGATCGCGGGAGGACTGGCGAAGGAACCAGCCTGTGATCTGGCGATTGTGGCGGCGCTGGCCAGTGCGGCCAGGTCGAAGCCAATCGCGCGAGACACGTGCGCCATCGGCGAGATCTCCCTGACCGGGCAGATTAGGCCGGTGCCGCGGCTGGAGCACCGGCTGCGCGAGGCCGCGCGGCTCGGGTTCGCCACGGCGGTGGTGCCGCCGATGCGCAAGCGTGTCACCATCGAGGGGCTGCGCATCGTAGAGGTGACGCATCTGCGCGACGCGCTGGAGTCTCTGGGCGTCGTCTGACAGTGACGGTGACGGTGGCGACACGGCACGCGCAAGATGCGCGAGGCACGATAGCGGCGCGATTCAGCGCATGCGAGCCTATGCCGATACCGTTCGGACGCAGGTGGAGAGACCGGCGTCTGTCGGGTGCTCCTGCCGCGCTCAACGCGCGGAGGTCAGTTCCCTGGTCTCCTGGACGTTGCGCGTCAATTCGTCCTTGAGCGCATCGGCACTGTCGAATTTCACCTGCGGGCGCAGGAATCCCGCGAATTCGACGCGCACATCGTGACCATACAGGTCCAGCCATTCGTCAGTGACCGCGTACGCCTCGACCACCCGCTCATTGAGACCGGTCTCTTCGTTGAAGGTCGGCTTCGTGCCGATGGAGATCGCTGCCGGCCACCGGTAGGGTGATTCGGCGGCGAGCCTGGCCTTGGATGAGCCAGAATCATACACGCACGGAATCACCGAGGCATTGCCGCTGCCGCTGTTGCCGTCGGAGGCATTCTCGTCGGAGTCGGCGGTCGCTCCCGCCGCGCCCAAATCGATCAGCCAGCCGGCATACACGCCGTCCACCGGAATATAACCGTCAATCATGCTCCCCAGGTTCGCCGTCGGGAAACCGATTGTGCGGCCGCGCTCCTCGCCGTGCACCACCGTTCCCTCGATGGCGTGCGCATGGCCGAGGATCTCGTCGGCGGCCTTGATACGACCATGTGCGAGCAGGTATCGCACGTTCGTCGAGCTCCACACGCGCACTTCGCGCCCCTGATGCTTCTTGCTCCACGCGCGCAGCTGCGCCTTGGTCATGCCTTCGGTCGGATCCACAGGCTCCCCAGGCTCGCTCGGCATCTGCGGGGTGACGTCGGCCGGCACGCGCACATGACCTGGGCCGCGGTCGTCGACGATCTCAAGCTCGAACACGCCGGTGGCCTGTGCGAGGACTCCGATGGCCTTCACATCGCCAGCGCGGTTGGCGCCCATCGCCGCATCCGTTCCCAGCACCAGCGTGCGCATGCCCAGTTTGCCGACCATCTGGCCGAGGAAGAACCGATATGATTTCGTGGCGAACGCCAGCGTATAGCGCACGATCAGCACATGGTCCACGCCAAGGTTCTCCAGCGTCCGCAGCCGCTGGTCGACGCTGGTCAGCGCCATGGGGTCGCGGAAGCCGTCGCCCGGCTCCTGCCCGTCATGGGCGGCCGCGTACGCGTGCACGACACCGGGACGCGGGTCGAACATCACCACCACGGAAAACGCCTTGTCGGCCTTGGCGAGTTCCACCGCTCGTCGGATGACCGCCTGATGGCCGCGGTGCATGCCGTCGAACACGCCGACCGTGACCACGGATTTCCTGTTGGCACTCAGCGTCGGCCATTCGACCAGCCCGGAGGCGTCCGGGGCAAGAGTCGTGATTTTCATGGGTGATGGTGTTCCTTCACGTGTTGCGCCGTATATGCGGCTTGTGGGCATGGTTCCGGCCTTCCATGATACCCGCCACTAGTGCGGCTGCGCCACCGAAATGATGAACTGATTTGCATCATGCCGTCCCGATGCCGTCACTGTGTGCGGGCGCCGTCACTGTGTGCGTGGACGCACATCGTGACGCATACCCCAAAACCCTTGGAAAATAAGGATTTCTGGCATTACGTCACTGTGTGCGTGGACGCACAGCGTGACGCACCTCGCACACAGTGACGCATTACGCGCCAAATACGGTGGCCGGCTTGGCCTCGCCACGCTTGGCGCGCTCGACGAGCGCCACCACTTCCCCGCTCTGCGGCAGATACGCGGCGGCCGTACCGTGGATGTCATAGGGGATACGCCGGCCGTACCGCAGGTTGACGGCGTCCTGATCGGTGATGGCGAGCAGCGGCATGGTGCCTCGCGCGGCATCCAGCATCGTCAGCGCCTTGCCTGCGAGCTCGTCGCCAATCACATCGAGCACGGCGCGGTTGCGGGACTGGTGGTTGCCGTTGCGGTCGGTGTACTCGCGTGTCTCCACGTGCGCGGTGATGACATTCGGCGAGGAGACGTCGAAACCGCCCACCCGCGTGCGCCGCAGCCGTATCAGGTGCCCTCCGACTCCCAGCGCCGCGCCCAGGTCGCGCCCGAGCGCGCGGATATATGTGCCCGCCGAGCAGCTGACGCGCACATCGACGTCGATCACCGGCGTCGCCTCCGCGTCATCCCGTTCCGTCGTTGCCAGCCCGTCCGCCACCGAGACGAGCGGAAGTCCTAGCTGCCGCGTCGGGGCATAGCCGAACCGCACATCCAGCACACCGAACGCGCTGACGGTGATCCGACGCGCCTTGAGCTGCACGTCCTTGCCGTCGCGGGCCAGATCATAGGCACGTTGACCGTTGATTTTGATTGCGGAGAACGTGTTTGGCACTTGCTCGATGCTGCCGGTGAGCTGCAATGCGATGATGTCATCGATACGGTCGCGCCACAGCTGCTGGCAATCCGGCAAAAACGCTTCCTGATGCGGATGATACGCGGAGCCGTCATCCGCGACCTTTGCGGCTGCCACGGCCGAACCCTTGGCCGCGTTCGCAGGCCCATTCTCGCCAGCCGACTGAGGCCCACCGGCGACCGGCAATGCCAGCAGCTCTTGCCAGCGCTTGGGCGAGGTAGCCGACAGCAGTTCGCCATCGGCATCGTCGGTGGTGGTGGACTGGCCGAGGCGAATCGTCGCCTCATAGGTCTTGTCGTGTTCGACGATATGGTTCAGCAACCGCGTGGCGTTGCCGAATCCGACGACCAGCACGCCGGTGGCCATCGGGTCGAGGGTGCCGGCGTGCCCCACCTTTTTCATATGCAATGCGCCGCGCGCAGCCGCGACGATGTCATGACTGGTGACGCCACGCGGCTTGTCCACGACCAACAATCCCGACGTAGGAGTCGCCGGCGCGGCGGAACCAGCCACAGGCGCGGCTTCCGCAGCCACGATCGGAGCCTGCTCGCCGCCCGAGGCTTCGGGTACGGTCCCCATCAGTGAATCCTCTCCCGTCTCGCAGAACCGCTGATATGCGGCTCAGCGGTCGCCCGTTGCCTCGTCCGCCGCGTTCTCGGCGTCATCTTCCAGGGTCTCGACGCCGATGCCGTTGCCTTCGACGTCGTCATCGTCGAGGTCGTCCGCGTACTCGTCGTCATCGTCAAACTCGTCGTCATCGCGCTCTTCAGGATGCTTGTACGGGTCGGCGTCGCCCGCGTACTGCGCGGTCTCGCGCGCCTTGGCGATCTCCTCGTCACGCTTGTGCGCGACAGCCAGGATATCCTCGATCTCATGCGCCTCGCTCGGCACCTCGTCATAGATGAACTGCAGCTGCGGGGTCAGTCGCAGGCCGGCTTTGGAGCCGACCAGCGAACGCAGCCGCCCTTTCGCCTGATCGAGCGCCTGCTTGGCGCGCTTGCGCTCCCCCTGCTCGCGTCCATCATGCCCAAGCTGAGTCCAGTACACCTTGGCGATCTGCAAGTCATTGGTGACGCGCACATCGGTGATGGTCACGCTCGCAAGCCGCTTGTCGTGCAGCTGAGCTTCCATCGACGACGCGATCACCCGTTGGATCAGCGCCGCGACTCGTGCGGCGCGCGGGTTCGTTCCTGCCATAAAAATCCTTTTCCTCGATTGCGCGGCGAACCGCTGACAATATCACTCGTATCATATTCGCACATCCCCTACTCGAAGGCTCACAGCGAATCGTTCTCAATAAGAAACATGCGAGGATTGCGCACATTAGCGCACAATCGAACAAAACCGAAAAGCCCGGAGTTCCGGCCATCAGCAGCGAATACTGTTCATTGGCGAAAAACGGGGGGCGCACGAACCGTAATGAAAATGGTTCGCTGCGCCCGTCCGCGAAAAAGCGGCGGACACCCGAAAGCGCCCGCCGCCCATGTATATATGCGCCTTACTTGCGCTCGACTTCCTGCATCTCAAAGGTCTCGATGATGTCGCCGAGCTCGATGTCGTTGAAAGTGCCGAGGTTGATACCGGCCTCGTAACCTTCCTTGACCGACTGCACGTCGTCCTTGAAACGACGCAGCGAGGAGATCTCCAGGTCGTTGACCGTGGCGACGCCGTTGCGCAGGATACGGCACTTCGTACCGCGCTTGACCTCGCCGTCCTGCACCATGACGCCGGCGATGTTGCCGAACTTGGAGGAGCGGAAGATCTCGCGGATCTCGGAGTGGGAGGTGACGACCTCCTCGTATTCCGGCTTGAGCATGCCCTTGAGGGCGGCCTCGATGTCTTCGATCGCCTTGTAGATGATCGAGTAGTACTTGATCTCGACGCCTTCACGGTCGGCCAGATCCGCCACCTGACGGTTCGGGCGCACGTTGAAGCCGATGATGACGGCCTTGTCGACGGTCGCGAGGTTGACGTCGTTCTGGGTGATCGCGCCGACGCCGCGGTGGATGACCTGGATGCCGACCTCGTCGGACACCTCGATCTTCATCAGGGAGTCTTCCAGCGCCTCGACGGAACCGGAGGAGTCGCCCTTGATGACGATGTTGAGCATGTCCACCTCGGACTTGGCGAACTGCTCCTTGAGGCTTTCGAGCGAGACGATCTTGCGGCGCTTCGCGAGCTGCGCGGCGCGTTCGGTGGCCTGGCGTTTCTCGGCGATCTGGCGGGCGGTGCGGTCGTCGGATGCGACCAGGAAGAGGTCGCCGGCGGTCGGCACGGACGTCAGACCCAGCACCTGCACAGGCGTGGATGGGGTGGCTTCCTTCATGTGGTTGCCGTTCTCGTCGAGCATGGCGCGCACGCGGCCGTACGAGGTGCCGGCGACGATGGCGTCGCCGATGCGCAGGGTGCCCTGCTGCACGAGCACGGTCGCCACAGCGCCGCGGCCCTTGTCGAGTCGGGCTTCGACGGTGGCGCCTCGGGCGTCCATATCCGGGTTCGCGCGCAGGTCGAGGTCGGCGTCGGCCGTGAGCAGCACGGCTTCGAGCAGCTTGTCGACGTTGGTGCCCTGCTTGGCGGAAATGTCGACGAACATGGTGTCGCCGCCGTACTCCTCCGGCACGAGGCCGAACTCGGTGAGCTGGCCACGGACCTTCTCCGGGTTCGCGCCCGGCTTATCGATCTTGTTGACGGCCACGACGATCGGCACCTTGGCCGCCTGCGCGTGGTTGATGGCCTCGACGGTCTGCGGCATCACGCCGTCATCGGCGGCGACCACGAGAATCGCGACGTCGGTGAGCTCGGCACCGCGGGCACGCATGGCGGTGAACGCCTCGTGGCCAGGGGTGTCGAGGAACGTGATCTTGCGCTTCTCGCCTTCCAGATCGACGGTCACCTGATAGGCGCCGATGCGCTGGGTGATGCCGCCGGCCTCGCGGGCGATGACGTTGGTCTTGCGGATGGTGTCGAGCAGTCGGGTCTTACCGTGATCGACATGACCCATAACACAGACTACCGGAGGACGTTTCACCATCAGGTTCTCGTCTTCCTCATCCTCTTTTAAGAGCTCCTCGATCACATCAACGACTTCCTCTTTCTCACAGAGCACGTCAAATTCCATAGCGATCTCCTCTGCTGTGTCAAAGTCGATCTCCTGGTTCACAGTCACGACTTTGCCCTGCATGAAGAGCTTCTTCACGATCACAGAAGGAACGACCTTCATCTTATCCGCAAGCTCTTTGATAGTGAGAACTTCCGGGATCACGATCTGCTTGATCTTCTCCTCTTTCTTTTCCTCCTGCTTCTGCTGCGGCTTCTTCGCCTCTGCCACCTGTTTCTGTTTCCTGCCCTTCTTGCCTTTTCCGTCGAACGCCTCGTCTCTGTATTCTTTTTTCCTGTTGTCTCGTTCTTTATCTTTTGCCTTATTTCTCTGGCTCTTCTGCTGTTCTACGATGGGAGCGCTCATATCATCCCTGCGGGAATCTCTTCTGTCTCCCCTGGCAGCTCCGCCCTGTCTCTGGTCGCGTCCTCCTCTTTCGCCTCTCTCC
>OGPH01000723.1_pt1 | contig 31244 bp, 32 predicted proteins | sample 1552891 | NCBI WGS metagenome assembly OGPH01 (sample SAMEA2580272, study PRJEB22360) | human gut metagenome | biome: human gut; feature: human-associated habitat; material: faeces | place: Denmark | collected 2008/2010 | reverse complement strand
TACCTTTGCAAGTCTTTTTTTTACTTTTTTTCGTTTTTTTGTTTTTTGATGGTTTAATCATCACATTTTTCTTAGAAAATAAACGTCTTTTCCTTTAAAATATTCAATTTTCTTATTTATAATATAAATTTACTTACAAATTTCCTGACTATCTAAAATAATTGTTACTGGTCCATCATTAATAAGTGAAACTTTCATATCAGCCCCAAATACACCAGTCTGCAACTCAATCCCGTGTTCTTTAATCTTTTCATTAAAATAATCATACAATGGTATAGCATATTCAGGTTTTGCAGCATGAATAAAACTAGGTCTTCTTCCCTTTTTACAATCCGCATACAATGTAAACTGAGAAATAGATAAAATACTCCCATGAACATCTTGCAAAGATAGATTCATTTTCCCATTTTCATCTTCAAAAACGCGTAAGCCAATCATCTTATCAACAATCTTATCGACAATTTCTTTTGTATCATCTTGACAAAAACCTACCAAAACCATAAATCCTTTTTGTATTTGTCCATATACACTCCCATCAATTGTAACACTGCTTTCTTTAACTCTTTGAACGACAACTTTCATTATATCCTCCATTTTCCTGTATCTCCATTAATGAGATACAAACCCTATAATCAAAACCTAATTTTGCATTAATTCAAATCAATTGAGTACATTTCTCTATAAAATATTTTTAGTATCAATATTCACAACAAATTTCATTTTCGCATTTTTCACCTATCCTTATACCTTGAAAAATGCTATAATCATTATATCAAAATCATAGAAAAAGGAAAGATTTTATGGCAACAACTTTAGCACATCGTATGCGTCCAACATCTTTAAAAGATGTTCTTGGTCAAAAACATATAGTCGGAGAAAATGCTTTATTTTCTCAATTTGTTAAAAAGAAACATCCTATGTCTACTATTCTTTATGGTCCACCTGGATGCGGAAAGACAACAATTGCATCAGCTCTAGCTAACGATTTAAATATTCCATATCGCCTTTTTAATGCTTCCACTGGAAACAAAAAAGAAATGGATATAATCATTGAAGAAGCAAAACTTTCCGGTGAACTCTTTGTCATTATTGATGAAGTTCATCGTCTTAATAAAGATAAACAAGATCACCTTTTACCCCATATTGAAAATGGATTACTTATTATTGCTGGATGTACAACAGCAAATCCATATCACTCTATTAACCCTGCCATTCGTTCGCGTTGTCAGATAGTAGAAGTTAAACCTTTAAGTCAAGACGATATTATTCTTGGATTAAACCGTGCTTTAACTGCAGAAAATGGTTTGAATAATGCATATCAAGTTGAAGATGGTGTCTTATCATATATTGCTCAATTAAGTAGTGGTGATATTCGTTATGCTTATAACTGCTTAGAAATCAGCACCATTCTTTCTGAGGATTCACTTATTACTTTAGACACTGTTCAAAAATCTTTATTTAAGGCTAATGCTCAATTTGATAAAGATGAAGATCAATATTATGATACATTAAGTGGTTTACAAAAATCTATACGTGGTAGTGACCCTAATGGTGCAATGTACTATCTAGGAAAATTAATAGAAGCTGGTGACATAGAATCTTTAGAAAGAAGAGTTATTACAACAGCATATGAGGATATAGGTTTAGCTAATCCAAATGCCTGCATGCGTACCGTCATCGCTTTTCAGGCAGCTAAAGTTATTGGCTTCCCTGAAGCACGCATTCCTATCGCAAGCGCTATTATTGATTTATGCCTATCACCAAAATCGAAGTCATCTGAAGCGGCTATTGATGCTGCTTTAGCATCTTTAGCTAAACATCCTTATCCAGCACCAAACTATTTACGATTAACACCTGTAGGACTTGAAGAAGATGAAAAATATAACTATAATCGTCCTGAACTTTGGGAATATATTCAATATCTTCCTGATCCAATCAAAAAAGAACAATTTTATATTCCATGGATGACAAGTTCTTATGAAAAAGCACTTGCTGAAAACTATCGTCGTATACTTAAACATGGACGTACTAATCAAATAAAAGAACTAAATAAAAAACAAAAATAATATAAAAAAGTCTATTCTTAAAATACTACAATACAAGAATAGACTCTTTTATATTTTTATAACTCCCATAAATGTCGTGGATAAACGCCATCTATTTTCATTTTTGAAATAGCATTTTTGACAATAGCTTTATCAGCCTGGTAAGTCATTCCATACCATTGACAAGGTGTTTTTAAAACTTTAAGCTTGACTATTTTATCTTCCAACAAATCATTTACAACTTCAGGTAAAAAATATTCACATTGAAGAGGATTTGAATTTAAATTCTGTTTTAAAAAACATGACATTCTTTCAACAATTTCTCTTATAATGTCCTGATGAAAACCCCACAGGTTCATAGACACAATTGTTCCATTTTTTAAAGAGTGCCATGACCCATCTTCATGATATAAAATTTCATTTCCATCCGATCTGATTTGTGTACGTTCTGTAATATGATTAACGAATCCATATTCATTAACTTCACAAATCCCTCTAGCTACACTTCCGTTTTCAGATAAAGTTTTTTCAATACAATATCCAACCATCGCTATTTCTTTGGTTGAATATTGACAATATTGAGATAAATAATCATAAATCATCCCAAATGACTCTACTCCATAATAATCATCTGCATTAATAACTGCAAAAGGGCCTTCAATAAAATGTCGACAACAATATACTGCATGTGCTGTTCCCCATGGCTTCACTCTATTTTCAGGAACGCAATATGAAATTGGAATATCAGCAAGATCCTGATAAACGTAATAAACATTCATTATTTTTTCTATACGATATCCTATTGCCTCTTTAAAAACCTGTTCATTTTCCTTTCTAATAACGAATATTACAGTTTCAAATCCAGCTCTTTTTGCATCAAAAAGTGAATAATCTATGATGGTATATCCATCCTGATCAATTGCATCAATTTGTTTCAAACCACCATAACGGCTCCCCATTCCTGCAGCCATAACAATTAAAATTGGTTTTTTCATATTATTTTCCCTCATCGAATTTAAAAATAATTGTTAGATATTTTCAATAAATACTTCTTTAATTTCTTTAATAACTTCTTGAATCGTATGATCAAAACAATCTAAATCCACATCATACCAGTGAACAGGAAATTGGTTTCTAAACCATGTATATTGCCTTTTGGCATATTGTCGTGAATGTTTTTTAATATTTTCATACACTTCCTCACGACTAATCAATTGATCAAAATAATCAAACCATTCTTTATATCCAATAGCTTTCATACTTTGATTTTCCCTTGTCAATCCGGTTTGATATAATTGATAAACTTCCTGTTCTAATCCTTGTTGCTTCATAGATTCAACACGTTGATTAATTCTTTCATAAAGACATTCTCTTTCCATAGTCAAGCCAACAAAATAGGCATCATATAAACAAATATGTTGTTGAGCATCAATAATTTCACTTTTTCTTTGACCAGTCTGCTCATATATTTCAATAGCACGTAAAACACGTTGACGATTATGTGGATGAAGCTCCAAAGCACTCTTAGGATCTATTGATTTTAAATATTCATAGAGTTCTTCGTGACTATAATGAGCATATTTTTTTCTAAAGAATTCATGATGGTCTTCTGTATCATTAAAAGTATAATCATATAAGGCCGCTTTAATATAAAGACCAGTCCCCCCAACAATAATAGGCATTTTTCCTCTTTGGACAATTTCATCAATCGTTTTTCTAACCTGAGTTTGAAAATCTTTCACACTATAATAAGCATCCGGCTCTAACATATCAATACAATGATGAACAATTCCTTGCATTTCTTCACGAGTCACTTTAGCCGTACCAATATCCATTCCTTTATAGATTTGCATAGAATCTCCACTAATCACTTCACCATTGAAATATTTTGCTAAAGCAACTCCCATTCTTGTTTTTCCTACACCTGTTGGTCCTACAACAACAATCACTTTATTCATTGATTTTACCAATTCCCAGTAAACTATATAAAATAGAGATAATAACCGATATAATAATTGTGAGACCAAAAGAAGGAATATAAAAATCTGGAGCCAAAATCATTTCAGCTATTTCTAATACAAAACCATTAATAATCAACTGAAACAATCCTAAAGTTAATAATGTGATAGGAAAAGCTATAAAAGTTAATAGAGGTTTAATAAACGTATTTAACAAAGCTAAAACAATAGCAATCAAACAAGCAACACCAAAGTTTTTCACATACACTTCTGGAAATAGATATGTTGTAAGCATAATAACAGCACCACCTAAAAGAAATTCTAAGACTAAACGAAAAATACTTTTACGCATTAAACCACCCTCTTAAATAATTTTTCTAATTCATAACTACTGTAAAAAATAATTGTTGGTCTACCATGTGGACAAACATATGGATTATCACATCGCATAAGATTATCAAAAATAGTCTGCATATCCGCTTGTGATAAATACGTATTTGCTTTTAATGATGCTTTGCAGCTAAGTGTTGCAATCGCATGATCTTGCAAGGCAACAACATCTAAATGATTTTTATGCAAAACTTCTTGAATCATTTCATCTACAAATACATTCTCATCAATTTTTTTCATCCACAGTGGTAAACTTCTTACAATATAACCATGTTGCCCAAATACTTCTAAATGAATACCTACTTTTTCTAGCATCTCTTTTCTTTCTTCTAAAATAAGAAATTCACTCATTGGATATTCAAATTGTAATGGAACAATCAATGGTTGCATTGTCAAATCAAGATTGGCAAATTTATCTTTATAATATTCATAATTAATTCTTTCCTGAGCAGCATGCTGATCAACCAGATACATTCCTTTTTCATTTTCACCAATCAAATAAGTTCCATGAATCTGTACTTTCGCATATATTTTTTCCTTTATAGGTTTTATTTTTTCTTCCTTCATCATAGGTTGTGGATTTTCAGGTATGATAACATCCTGTTGCACCTCTTGACTTTGATATGCCAAAACAGGTTCTTCAACACTATGATTGTCTTTTGAAACAGTTGACTGAGTCCATAAAGGTGTTTCTTGAATTGGCGGTTCTTCTGAAATTGGCAATGTCATTTGATCTAATTGTGGTTTGAAAGTTTCTCGTCCTGTTTGCTTATTTTTAGCTTCATATGTTAAATCGACCTGTCTCAATGTTTCACTGACACCATTATAAATTAAATCTCTTAATTCATATTCTTTAGAAAAACGAACTTCTAATTTAGACGGATGAACATTGACATCAACCAAATAAGGATCAACTTCAATATTGACAACAGCAATAGGGTAACGATTATCAGCCAAATAAGAACGATAGGCATTATTAATAGCATCTATACTCATGATATTTTTAACATAGCGATGATTAACCAAAGTAATAATATTAGCTTTAGATGCACGTGATGTATCTATTTTACTGATATATCCATCTATTTGAAATTCATCAGTCTGCAGATGCAATGGCAACATATTTTTAGCTGTTGCAATTCCATACATATTAGCAATGACCTCTAAGAGCTGTCCTTTTCCATTCGTTTGAAAAATAGCCTTATCATTATGATAAAGATGAAAAGCTATTTTAGGATAAGCCAATGCCATACGTTCTACATATTGATGAATAGCCGCAAATTCACTATTAACAGATTTTAAATATTTTAATCTGGCAGGAACATTTTGAAAGAGTTTCGTAACAGTGATTTGTGTCCCTTTAGGCAAGTCGCAAACTTCCTCTTGCTGATACTTACCAAATTCATAAACAATAGATGTTCCCTGCAAGCCCGTTGAAGTTCTTAAATCAAAGCGACTGACTGAGGCGATAGAAGGAATAGCTTCTCCTCTAAAACCTAATGTCATAATATTGAATAAATCTCGATCATCCTTAATTTTACTTGTCGCATGCCTAGAAAAACACAAACGTGCATCCACTGCTTCCATGCCTTCTCCGTTATCACAAACTTTTATTTTTTGCATACCACCATCTTCAATGAATATATCAATTTTTGAAGCACCGGCATCAATACTATTTTCAACCAGTTCTTTGACGACACTTGATGGTCTTTCTACAACTTCCCCAGCCGCAATTTTATTAGAAAGAACATCATCTAATTGTCTGATTTTCCCCATTTTCTCACCTCACTATAATAATTTTTTTAATTCAATTAATGTACTTAAAGCATCTAATGGAGATAATGACATTGGATCAATACGTTCTAAAGCTTTTTCCACTGCACTTTCTTTTGTAATCATTTGAGGTTCTTGTTTTTCACTAATAACTTTTTCAATATTATTATTTTCTAAAGATTCTAAAATCACTTGAGAGCGTTGGATAACTTCTTCTGGTAACTTCGCTAATTGAGCAACATTAATACCATAAGAGCGATGACTTTTCCCTGGTTTAATCTTATAAAGGAAAACAATATGATCATCTTCTATTGAAGCACTGGCATGTACATTTTGAATATGGAAAGATGCATCCATCATTGTCAGTTCATGATAATGTGTTGAAAACAGAGTTATACACTGTATAGATGTTGCAATGTATTCAATAATGGATTGGGCAATGGCCATACCATCAAAAGTTGCTGTCCCACGACCAATTTCATCAAAAATAATTAATGAATCTTTGGTTGCATAACGTAAAGCATTATTTGCTTCAAGCATTTCTACCATGAAAGTTGATTGTCCAGAAATCAAATCATCACTAGCACCAATACGGGTAAAAATTTGATCAAAGATAGGCATATTCGCTTCATCTGCTGGAACAAAAGAACCAATTTGTGCCATAATCACACTTAATGCAATTTGTCGCATATACGTAGATTTACCACCCATATTAGGTCCTGTAATCAATAGAATAGATTGATCTTCAGGAATATGAATATCATTAGGTACATAATTTTGTCGAGAGATAACTTGTTCTATCACTGCATGTCTGCCATTGATAATATTTAAAGTATGATTTTGATTAAAAGTTGGTCTGACATATCCATATGCACTTGCTTTTGAGGCCAAGGATTGATAGACATCAATTTGTGCAATTACTGCGGCAACATCTTGAATCAAATGGACATCTTTTTTAATATATTCTCGCATTTGTACAAAAATTTCATATTCTAGCGCAACAATTTTATCATTAGCACTTAAAATCTTAGCTTCCATCTCTTTAAGCTCTGGTGTCACAAAACGTTCAGCATTAGAAATACTTTGTTTACGTGTATATTCAAACTCATCTTTAATCATTGGTAAATAACTTTTTGTGACTTCAATATAATAACCAAAAACACGATTATAACCTATTTTTAAGCCTTTGATGCCTGTTTTTTCTCTTTCTTTAGCTTCAAATTCACTTAACCATTGTTTTCCATTTTCACGAATATATCTCAATTCATCTAATTCCTGATTATAACCTGAGCGAATCAATCCACCTTCTTTTAATGTCAATGGAGGATTATCAATAATGGCCTCATCGATGGTCTGGGTTAAATGTGATAAATCTATGAGTTGATTCGCCAATTCATGCGTATAAGGATGATCTAATGATAAAAGCTGATGCTTCAATTCTGGGATCACCTTTAAAGAAGAAGCAATCCATTTTAAATCTCTGGCGTTAACATTTCCAAAAGCAATACGTCCAGCTAATTTTTCCAAATCATATACATCATTAATAATATCTTTAATAGTTTCACGTTCAATGAAATTATCAATTAATATTTCAATGATATCCATACGTTTTTCAATTTTTTCCTGATTAACCAATGGTCTTTCAATCCACTGTCTTAATAAACGACCACCCATTGCTGATTTTGTATCATCTAATAACCATTGCAAAGTCCCATAACTTTCATTATTTAAATTCTTTATTAATTCTAATGACTTCTTTGTATAAGAATCCATATAAATATAATCTTCAGTTTTTACTTCCTGAATTTTTTGTATATGTTCTAACTCTCTTTTTTGAGTATCCAACATATAATTTAATAATAAAGAACATATTTTGGTTTGTTTTAGATCAGTTATTGAATCAAAGATTTTTTTATAGTTTTCATTAAATTTATCATTATCAAAATGTGAAATAAATAAACCCTCCATTGTCCAATCATCTTGAACAACAATTTCTTTCAACCCTAAAGAATCAATATAGTTTTTAAGAACATGTTCCTTTTTATCAATATTGACAACATAGAATTCACCTGTTGAAATATCGCAATAAGCCAAAGTATAGTTAAAATCAAAAATACCTAAAGCCCCAATATAATTATTTCTTTTTTCATTTAAAGACGTATCCATAATCGTTCCAGGAGTAATAATTTGAACAACGCCACGTTTGACAATACCTTTTTTTCCAGGTTCAGATAATTGTTCTACAATTGCTACTTTATGTCCTAAATCAATAAGTTTTTGAATATAGCCACTGACTGAGTGAAAAGGAACTCCACACATAGGAACTCTTTCTTTAACCCCAGCATTTTTTCCAGTCAAAGCTAAATCCAATGCTTTAGATACAACAATAGCATCATCAAAAAACATTTCATAGAAATCACCTAAACGAAACATCACTATAGCATCTTGATTTTGTTCTTTAATTTCCAAGTATTGCATCATCATTGGTGAATATTTTTGCTTCATAATATTCCTCCTTTATAACTTCCACATTATAGCATATTTTGTAAAATAAAGAAAAGATTCCATACAAAAAAAAGATGCAAAAAGCATCTTCCTATACTAGCCTTTAATAAAATGCGGATTGATTTCAATATCTTCTAAATCATCCCAAATTTCTTCTTCATCTTTCACTTCTACTTTAATACATGTTTCTCCACTAATTTCAATTTGCATTTCTTTTTCAATTTCAATTGTCACTTCTTTTGATGCATGCGTAGCCGATAAACATTTTGGTTTTTCTAAACATCTCCCTTTGACCTGATCACTATTTTCAAATTCACGATCTTCCTTTTTAGTAACCTGCATGTCGTCAATATAAGTGACCTGATGTTTTTCTACAATTGAATCCATTTCATCATGATAACTGTACCAAATGTGAATATCAAAAGTACCAACAATTTTAGGAATCTTATTTTTAATAGCGGCTTCATAGTGATGATTAGTAATCCAGCACCCCAGTATATCATCAGGTAAATGACTCAAAGTAAAATTGTAAGTATTCCTAGATAATTTTTTGCCTTTAGCCACAATCGCTTTTGTATAGATCTCTCTAATATTATGACTCATAAACCCACCTCTATATACTATATGATAAATCTCCTTAATTACCACAATTTTTTAATATATTCATCAAATATTAACCAGTGAGTTCGTGAATTCCCTTAATCAATAATCATAAACATGATAAAAAAAAGATACTTCAAATGAAGTATCTTATTGATTATGTGATGGTGTTGAATCTTTCAACACAACATCATGTGCTCCACCTTCAACAATACTTGTTGAAGAAACAAGAGTGATTTTGGCTTTTTCCTGTAATTCAGGAATTGTTAAAGCACCACAGTTACACATAGTTGATTTAATTTTGGCAAGTGTTAAACCAACATTATCTTTTAATGGACCTGCATATGGTACATAAGAATCAACACCTTCTTCAAATGAAAGTTTAGCATCTCCACCTAAATCATAACGTTGCCAGTTACGTGCACGAGCGCTACCTTCACCCCAGTATTCTTTCATATACTGTCCATTGATATTGACTTTATTTGTAGGTGATTCATCAAAACGAGAGAAATATCTTCCTAACATGATAAAATCAGATCCCATTGCTAAAGCTAATGTCATATGATAGTCATGAACAATTCCACCATCACTACAGATAGGAACATAAATTCCAGTTTCTTTAAAATATTCATCTCTAGCTTTAGCAACTTCAATAGTTGCAGTTGCTTGTCCTCTACCAATTCCTTTTTGTTCACGTGTAATACAAATAGAACCTCCACCGATTCCAACTTTAACGAAATCAGCACCACATTCAGCTAAAAATCTAAATCCTTCAGCATCAACAACATTTCCAGCCCCAACTTTTACACTATCACCATAATGTTCTCTGATCCATTCAATTGTTAATTTTTGCCATTCACTGAATCCTTCACTAGAATCAATACATAATACATCTGCTCCAGCTTCTACTAACGCAGGAACACGTGTTGCATAATCTCTTGTATTGATACCTGCACCAACAACATATCTCTTAGATGCATCTAATAATTCATTAGGATTAGATTTTCTTGATTCATAATCTTTTCTAAATACAAAATATTCTAATTTCTGATTATCATCAATAATTGGTAAAGCATTCAACTTATTATCCCAGATAATATCATTAGCTTCTTTCAATGAAACACCACTTTTAGCAGTAATCAATTTATCAAATGGTGTCATAAACTCAGATACTTTTGTATCTAAAGACATGCGTGAAATACGATAATCTCTTCCTGTTACAATTCCAACTAATTTTCCATTTTGTGTTCCATCTTCAGTCACAGCCATAGTTGAATGTCCAGTTTTTTCTTTTAACGCAATAACATCCTTTAAAGTCTGATCAGGAGCAATATTTGAATCACTTGGAACAAATCCAGCTTTATAATTTTTCACTTTTCTAACCATTTCAGCCTGTGCTTCAACAGTTTGTGATCCATATATAAATGAAACTCCACCTTCTCTTGCTAAAGCAATAGCCATTGTATCATTAGATACAGATTGCATGATTGCTGATACAAGTGGGATGTTTAACGATAATGCAGGTTCTTCACCTTTTTTAAATTTAACTAATGGTGTTTTTAAACTGACATTTTTTGGTTGACACTGAGCACTTGAGTATCCTGGTACCAATAAATATTCATTAAAAGTATGTGATGGTTCTTCAAAAAAATATGCCATAATCTCTCTCCTTTTTCTTATATTGTCATTTATTGAAGAAATTATATAGATTTTTCATGATTTCGTCAACTCTTTTTCTTCAATTCCAGATTAATATCATTTTGAATCTGATTTAATAATGCATTCACTTCTTCTTTTAACACTAAATAATTATATACTAACGGATTTTCATCAAACGATTTTTTCTTTTTCTGATAAGCTTGGATTAAACTTTCACAGTCGTTATTCAAATGTTTAGCTTTTACAATAGCCTGCTGCATTTGTTTTAACTCCTTCTCTAAAGCTTTCAATACTTCATCATTTTGTATCTTCTTTTCATATCTTTGATATTCTTTGACAATATCCTGATTTAAAATCCATTGATTCAAAGCTTCAGCCTTTTCTTGAACTTGTTTATTCAACTTCTTCACCTTTCAATGCCCATGTTTTGACTTCTGTGACTCTAACAGGAACTATTTGACCAATATGTTCAGGATTTCCTTTAAAATTAATAAGTTTTTGATGTTTTGTATATCCTGTTAACATTTCATTATCTTTTTTAGATGTTCCTTCTACGAGAACTTCTACAACCTGATTTAGAAATTTTTGATTTTGTTTAAGTGCTTTTTCATTCACCAAATCATTGAGACGATATAGACGTTGTTCTTTTGTTTGAATGTCAATATCATCCTCCATCTTCGCTGCTGGTGTTCCCGCACGAGGTGAATAAATAAATGTATATGCTAAATCATATTCACAATATTCATATAATGATAATGTATCTTCAAACTGTTCATCTGTTTCCCCAGGGAATCCTACAATAACATCAGTTGTGATAGTACAATCAGGAATCTTTGATTTAATCTTATCAAATAATTTTAAATAATCCTCTCTTGTATATCTTCTTCCCATACGTTTTAAAACTTCACTATTTCCTGATTGAACAGGTAAGTGAATCGCTGGCATAATGTTATCATATTGAGCAATAACATCAATCATTTCATCACTGAAATCCCATGGATGACTAGTTGTAAAACGTATACGTGGAATGCCAGTTTTAGCTACATCTTCTAACAATGAAGCAAAGTTATAATCATCTTGAAAATCCTTACCATAAGAATTCACATTTTGGCCTAATAATGTAATCTCCTGATATCCCTGTTCTTTTAATTCTAAAACTTCTTGAAGAATTTCTTCTTTTAAACGTGATCTTTCTTTACCACGTGTGTAAGGCACAATACAATATGTACAAAACTTATTACATCCATACATAATATTAACCCAAGCTTTATAAGGATGCGCACGATGACTTGGTAGATTTTCAATGACATCCCCTTCTTTAGACCAGACTTCCAAAACCATTTCTTTATCTAACATAGCTTGTTTTAATAAAACAGGCAAACGATGGATATTATGTGTTCCAAAAATCAAATCTACTTGTGGATGTTTTTCTAAAATCTTATTAACAACAACTTCTTCTTGAGCCATACATCCACAAATTCCAAAGATAATATTAGGATTTGTTCTTTTGACTTTTTTAAGATATCCAATTTTTCCAAAAACCTTTTCTTCAGCATTTTCTCTTATTGCACAAGTATTCAGCAAAACAACCTGTGCATCTTTAATTTCATCAGTTGCACTGTATCCTAAACTTTCTAAAATACCTGCCAGTGTTTCACTATCACGTTCATTAGCTTGGCAACCATATGTCTGAATAAAGTATTTCTGTCCTTTTCCAATACCAACCATATCTGCTGGTATTTCATAAGCATCTTTAATATGATGTATTTCATCTTTTCCTCTATGTTTGGCATCTTTTAAAGATGGACCTTTAAAATATTGACTATAATCTTTCATTTTCTCACCACTTTCTGCTTTATTATACCAAATAAATCAAAATAAGAAAGAAAAAAATAAGGACATTGTCCTTATTTTTCATTAACCAAAGAATCCATCTGGCTGAATTGAGAAATATAAGATTCCACCTTCTGGTGTTTTCTTAAATAAACCTTTGCAATATGAAGCAGCTTCATCAGGGCTTAATTCTGTTTCACATTCAATTTCAGCTTTAATTCCTGTTTTCTTTATAAATTTACATTTAACTTTATCATCTTCATACCCATCAAAGAAATCAATTAATTTTTGAACTTGAGCAGTAGACATTAATAATTTACATTTTGCCATAATATTTCCTCCTTATTATCACATTTCTATTATAACACTTTGCTAAAAAAAATAAAGCCTTTTCATCTCATTTCTACATTTAATCTTAATGATGTAATGACCTGATTATCAATTGTCAAATCATAAAATGATGGGATACAATACAATTCATATCCACTTGGTGCAATGTAGCCACGTGAAATAGCAATAGCCTTCATAGCCTGATTTAAAGCAGCTGCTCCAATCACTTGAATTTGAACCTTTTGGTGTTCTCTTAATAAACTCGTTAATGCTCCAGCAACCTTGCTTGGTTGTGAAGAAGACGATACTCTCATCATTTCCATAAAAATTCCTCCTTGCTTTTAATATATGAGCAAAGAGGAAAAATATACTATAAAGGATGATCTGGATCAATACAAATTCTTTGAATATGTGTACACTCATTATTTTGATTAAATGATAGTAAAGTTGCTCTGAATTGACCCATTCCTTCAGCTACCTGGAAAGGTGTCATAATGCCCATTTTCATGCGTTTAATAATTCCCTCAACATCACATCCAATGGCACTATGATAAGGACCTGTCATTCCTACATCACATTGAAATGCTGTTCCATGAGGCAAAATCTTTTCATCAGCTGTTGTGACATGTGTATGTGTCCCTAGCACTGCCGCAACTTTTCCATCAAGATAATAACCTAAAGCCACCTTTTCACTTGTAGCTTCAGCATGAAAATCAATAATATGTATATCACTTTGATCTTCTTTCAAAATTTCATCAATAGCTTCAAATGGATTTTGTGACTTTCCATCCATAAAAGTAATACCTAATAGATTCGTCACACGAATCTTACGATTTTGAAACATAATCTCACGACTTCCAACACCCGGCAAAGCTTTAGGCTGATTATAAGGCACAATTAAACGATCTGCTTCGTCTATATATTGAAACAGTTCCTTTTTAGCAAATGTATGATTACCCATGGTCATAAATGATATACCTTGAAATAAAAACTCATCATAATGTTTTTTTATTAATCCTTTGCCGTGCGTTGCATTTTCTACATTGGCAATGACAAAATCAATCTGATATTTCTTCTTCAACAATGGTAAATATTGATCAATCATTTCTCTCCCAATTGCTGAAAAAACATCTCCAATAAAAAGAATGTTCATTATCTCTCCTACTTTCTAAAAAAAGATAGGATATCCTATCTTTTATTTGGCAATTTCATTGGCACGAACTTCACGAATAACTGTCACTTTGATATGTCCAGGATAAGTGAGTTCGTTTTCAATTTTATCTCTAATATCTCTTGCAAGCTGATGGCTTGTTAAATCATCAACTTGATCCGGTTTGACGATAACACGAATTTCTCGACCAGCCTGAATAGCAAATACTTTATCAACACCATCAAAACCTTTAGAAATTTCTTCTAGTTTTTCAAGTCTTTGAATATAATTTTCAATTGTTTCGCTACGGCTTCCAGGTCTAGCAGCCGATAAAGTATCAGCAGCTGCTACTAAGATAGAAATAACGCTTGTTGGTTCCACATCTCCATGATGTGATTCAATGGCATTAATAACAGTTGCATTTTCACCATATTTCTTTGCAAACTTCACACCTAACTCAACATGGCTACCTTCCATTTCATGGTCAACAGCTTTTCCAATATCATGCAATAATCCCGCACGTCTAGCAAGCTGTTGGTTGAGACCAAGTTCAGCTGCCATCATTCCAGCAAAATGCGCAACTTCTAATGAGTGCTGTAAAGCATTTTGACCATAACTTGTACGATATTTCAATTTTCCAATCAACATGATAATTTCTTTGTGAACACGTGATAAGCCTAATTCAAAAATAGCATCTTCCCCAGTTTTTTGAATAACTTCATGAAGTTCATTTTTTGTCTTTTGAACCACTTCTTCAATACGACCAGGTTGAATTCTTCCATCTCTAATCAACGTTTCTAATGAAAGACGTGCAATTTCTCTACGAATTGGATCAAAGCAAGAAATAGTAATAGCTTCAGGTGTATCATCAATAATCAATTCTACTCCTGTTGCATTTTCAATTGCTTTAATATTTCTTCCTTCACGTCCAATAATACGACCTTTCATTTCTTCGCTTGGTAAAGCAACAACATTAACAGTTCGTTCAATCGTTTCTTCCTGTGAATAACGATTAATAGCTGCTGCAATAATATCTTTTGCATAAAGCGAAGCTTTAGATTTTGCCTCATCTTCCTGCTCTTTGATATAAGCTGTCACTTCTTTTGACATTTTTTGTTCAACTTGTTTAAATAACTCTTCTTTTGCTTCATTAGCGCTCATTGCTGCAATTTTTTCTAATTCCGTAATTTTTGCATCAATCTGATCTTTCAATTGAGCCTCTAATTTCCCTAGTTCTTCACTTTTCTTTTCTAATTGCACTGCTTTTTCTTCCAAAACATCTTCTCTACCTTGTAAAGCAATATCTCTACGATCAATATTTTGTTCTCTTTGCAATAGTTTATTTTCAAATTTAGTAACTTCTAAGCGTTGTTCCTTGATTTCTTTTTCAGCCTCAAGCTTATATTCATAAGCCTGTGTTTTCGCATCAAGAATCGCTTCCTTAACTATATTATCAGCCTTAGAATTGGCTTCATCCACAATTCTAGAAGCATCATTATGAGCTTTAGATACTCCTAATTTTGTTAAAATAAAATATAAACCAAATCCTAAAGCGACACAAAGAACATAGGTAACAATAGTAAGAGGGGCACCAAATTCTTGCATAATCTTCCTCCTATTTCCTATGACAAATTTCTTGTTGTGCATTACACACATAAAATATTATACCGTATTTTTGTGAAATTGACAATAAAATATCAAAAGATTGCTTTTTGACCACAATAAAAACCAATATAGAAAACTATATTGGTTAAGCTTCTTCATGAGCAAAAATCTGTGCTTTGACTTTTTCTTCAATTTCATTCATGATATCAGGATGTTCAGCTAAGAAAATTTTAACATTTTCTCTACCCTGACCAATTTTTTCACCTTGATAAGCATACCATGCTCCTGATTTATCAATAATATCATGAGCAACTGCCAAATCAATAATTTCACCATCTCTTGCGATACCTTTACCATAAATGATATCCACAGATGTTGTTTTAAATGGAGGTGAAACCTTGTTTTTAACAACTTTAATATTGACTTTATTTCCAACAATCTCACTACCATTTTTGATAGCTTCACTACGTCTGATTTCAATACGCACAGAAGCATAAAACTTCAAGGCACGTCCTCCTGTTGTTGTTTCAGGATTACCATACATAACACCTATTTTTTCTCTTAACTGATTAATAAAAATAATTGTACATGATGTTTTATTCATAAGTCCAGACAAACGACGCATAGCCTTAGACATCATACGCGCCTGTAAACCAACTGAATTATCACCCATTTCACCATCAAGTTCAACTTGTGGAACCAAAGCCGCTACTGAGTCAACAACAACCAAGTCAATCGCATTACTCTTTACTAAAGTTTCCGCAATAGCTAACCCCTGTTCTCCACTATCAGGCTGTGATAAAATCAGTTCATCAACATTCACTCCTAAATTTCTCGCATAAATAGGATCAATAGCATGCTCTGCATCAATAAAAGCAGCTCTTCCTCCCTGTTTTTGAACTTCTGCTATCGCATGAAGTGTTAATGTTGTTTTCCCACTTGATTCAGGACCATAAATTTCAATAATACGTCCTTTGGGATAACCACCAATACCAAGTGCAGCATCCAGTGTTAACGAACCGGTAGGAATCACATCAATATCAACTGCCACACGATCGCCTAATTTCATAATTGCCCCTTTACCAAACTGCTTTTCAATTAAATGAATGGCATCTGTTAATGCTTTTTCTTTTTTATCATCAACTGATTCTGTTTTTTTCACTTTCTTTTCTGCCATAAAATATTCCTCCTACTATTTATATACAACACTTTTTTATGAAATTACTTCAAAATTTCTAAAATTTTTTCAATTCCTATCAAAATAGCCTGTTTTTGAATATCATCACGGCTGCCAGAAAGACGATAACAAAAAGTATATATATTTTCACCATAGGCAATACCAATATAAATCAAACCAACTGGTTTTCCTTCCATTGCTGATGGACCTGCATTTCCAGTAAAAGAAATGCATACATCACTATCAAACATTTTTTGTCCTTGAATGGCCATCAGTCCTGCGACTTCTTTAGAAACAACGCCAAACTGATCAATAATTTTTTCATCAATATGCAAAACATCTCTTTTAATACGTGTCTGATAGCTCACTAATGTTCCTCGATAAACAGCCGAAATGCCACTAATACTACCAATTGTTTTGGCAAAACCACCTACTGTAAAACTCTCTACACTGCTTATCGAAATATTTCTTTGTATTAATAATTGAGCTAATTCTTCCATTTTACATACTCTCCATGATATATTGTCTATTTTTCATAAAATAGTCTACTCCACTCACAAAAGAAATCAATGTTGCAAGCCAAATCATGATCTGATCCATTGGAATATGCAAACCAGCAAAAACAATATTATTCAATAACAGCAAACAAATAGCAATCATTTGTGTCATTGTTTTTGCTTTTCCTAGATAACTTGCCGCTAAAACAACATTCTTTTGGCTGGCAACCAAACGAATAGCATCAACAATAATATCTCTTGAAATCATAATGATAGGAATAATGATATGAATATCATGTGTTGAAGCTAACAATAACAAAGTCGTATTGACAATCAATTTATCAGCAATTGGATCAATAAACTTTCCAAAAGTCGTAATCAAATGCTGTTTTCGTGCAATATAACCATCTAAATAATCCGTCAATGCTGATAAAGCAAAAATCAAAAATAAAATAATATCCAATAAAGATAATGATGTTGATAAAACATCAAAAACAGGTATCTCAATACCTAATGATTGATATGGTATCAAATAAACAATAATAAATAATGGGACACTCAATAAACGAATTGTTGTTAATTTATTAGGTAAATTCATATTATTCCTTCTCTAATGTTAAAATGAAATTGACTGGTCTATCTTGATTAGTATTGATATCTTCATCAGTTAATGGAATTTCCTGATTATTAATATAATAACGATGTCCTCTATTATTACCATTACGTAAATCTAAACTTTCAAAATCACTTACATTAAATGTCAATTCTACTGTTTCAGTTTCACCATCTTCATTTTCATGATAAATTTTTGATACAAACTGATCATATATCTCATCATTGACTCTCATTTGTGCCCAACAAGGTGCATTATATTCAACTTTCAATGTAAATGTTTGGGCATCTGCAGGCAATTTGAAATTATAATCTAAAAAATCATTTCTAGTAAATTCTACAGTTCCTTGTGTTGTTTGTGATTGATTACCATTATTTCCAGAATTTGACGGCTGATTATCTGGAGGTGTTGTTTCCACATTTCCTTCTACTGTCAATTGATTATCAGGTTTTGCTGGATCATCACTTTGAGTACGTGTTGCATAAAATCCAAACCAAATAACGACAATCACCAGACACACTAAAACCAAAATAATAGCTGCACGAATAATCGTTACATGCGATTTATCTTCATATACAGAAGGTTTTCTAGTTAATTGAGGTGCTTTAAAAGAGAATTTTTTCCCTTTATTCACAATTTCTTCATTATGATCTTCCTGTATTTCTTTTTCCTTTAATTCTTCCAACTCAATTTCACGAGTTAATTCTATATATTGCTCTGTTAACTGTTCTCCATCCATCTCTAAAGCTTGTGAGATTTTTTTGAGGTACATCTTTACATAAGCTTCATCACCTTTATAGCGATCAAATTTCCCATTTTCTATATCTCTTAAAACAGCGACTGAAATTTTTGTTTTTGCTGATAAATCTTCTATCGTCATTTGTTTCTTTTCTCTTTTTTGACGAATATTTTGACCTAAATTATCCAAAAAAATACCTCCTTATTTCCAGAAAATGTCCCTTCAATAATAATCATATTAAACCATAAAATAGTTATTTTTACAATACCAACACTATTATTTTATGAATTTATGAACAAGTTATGAATTTTATCCTATATCTATATAATTTCCTGTCAAAAAAATAAATATTTTTATTTTAGGTAGAAAAAAAGTCGACATTTCTATCGACAAAATTGCTCATTCTGATAAGCCGAGTTCTGTTTTTCAACCGATTATTTATCTATGTGTATAACACATCTTCATATCAGTTCAATTCCCTCTATGAAGCTCCCCTACCAAAATTTGGGTTTCATCCTTGCAGAGTTTACCGCTTTTCACTCTTTTTTTCAAAAGACATTGTTTCTGTGGCACTTTATGACTTATCAACCATGCCTGACGGTTTAGGTCTTAGGTCTGTCGTTAGCAAGATGCTACCTGCATTTATTAGATGCAGTACAAACACTACAATCATCGCAGATTGTGGATGCCCGGACTTTCCTCTATTTCTAGCAATCGGTTCTCATGAGCATGCATATTTTACTCAAAATCGCAAAAAAAAGCAATCATTATTTATTTTTATAGACTTCTTTTTCTAAATTAGAGATTCTTTTTAACAAATCTACATTAGATGAAAGATTTTCTTCCATAGAACGTAAATTATCCTGTTGAATCAAATGTTCTCTTTCCATATTTGCTATTTTCATTTTTAAAGCTTCGTTTTCTTTTTGTAGATTTTCAATCTGTTCATAAGATTCATTTAACATTTGCGCAAATGTTTCATAATCTTCAACAACTGTATCTAAAAAATAATCTACTTCGGTTGCACTATAACCCTTAAAATCTATTTGAAAATGTTTGTTTAAAATTTTTTTTGGACTTAACTGTATTTTCTTTGCCATATCCATCACCTTTCCTCCTCCATATTTTCACAAAAAACAATTATAAATGCAAGATATTTTTAAAAAAAGATGATTTTACACACAAATTAGACAAGATGGGAAAAATATATGTTATAATAACATGGTAAATCAATGAAAGGATATAATTATGGTTAATTACCCTAATATGAAACGCAGCTGGCAATCTTCAACATTACCAACGCACGATAAAAAACATTATACAGCTCATCGTGGAATGTCATTGGAAGAAGATATTACATTATCGAATCAATATTATCTTTCACATGATATTGCGGTTATTTATAAAAAGCCAACGCCTATTCAAATTGTCAAAGTTGACTATCCCAGACGTGAAGCCGCTAGAATTGTAGAAGCTTATTATAAAACGCCTTCAACCACAGACTATAATGGACTTTATCGTGGGAAATATGTGGATTTTGAAGCTAAAGAAACAAAAGTCAAGACCTTTCCTTTTGCAAATATTTCAAAACATCAGATTGATCATCTACAAAAAATCATCAATCATGGAGGGATTGCTTTTGTTATTATTGCATTTACCTCATTAAATGAGGTATACTTAATTGACGCAAGTCATATCATTAATGATTATTATCATTCCCAGCGAAAATCAATAACATATGAAAAAATCAAAAATCTTGGACATCTGATACCCCAAGGCTATCAACCAAGATTAGATTATTTAAAAGTTGTTGACGATTGGTATTTTAAGGAGGATGAATGATGAAAAAAATAAACCGAAAAAAATCTACCAAAACAGAAAACAAAAAACAAAAAAGACGAATTATTAAAGTTGTTTGTTTAATTGTTGCGGTTATGATTACTTCTGCTGGTATGTATTTGGGATTTGGGATTTTCAAACAGGTAGAAGGCTTTTCAAAGGAAAAACTCACTTCTGATGAATCTTCTGTTTTATGTACAACAGACGGTGAAGAGTGGTTTTCCGTTGCTCGTGGTGGTGTTCAAAAAAATGTCAGTTACAATGACATTCCTCAAGTAATGATTGATGCTGTTGTAGCTGCTGAAGATTCACGTTTTTTTGAACATAACGGGTTTGATGTTCCTCGTATTGTCAAAGCTTTAGTAGGTAATATTGCTGCAGGTGGTATTACAGCTGGTGGTTCAACAATTACTCAACAGTTAATTAAAAAGTCATACTATCCTGATGAGGAACAAACAATCGAAAGAAAAATTGGTGAAATTATTCTTTCAATCGAAGCAACTTCTCAAATTTCAAAAGAAGAAGTTCTTGAACTCTATTTAAATAAAATATATTTTGGATATGGTCCTCAAACAGTTGGAATTTATGCAGCTTCAAGATATTATTTTGATAAATCAGTACAAAACTTAACATTACCAGAAGCGGCTTTGTTAGCGGGTACTTTAAACTCTCCAAACAGATATGACCCTTTTAGAAATCTAGATTTAGCACAACAACGTCGTGATACAATCTTGGATTTAATGTTACAGCATGGTTATATATCTGAAGAAGAATGTGAAGCTACAAAAGCTATTCCAGTTGAAAACACATTGAAATCAAATCCAATTTCAACAAGCGGACAATATCAGGCATATGCTGATAAAGTCATTCGTGAAGTTCAGGAAACAACTGGTTATGATCCATATGAAACACCTATGCGTATCTATACATATATTGATACTGATGTTCAAAAACAATTAGATGATATTGCAAGTGGTGAAACATATGATTTTCAGGATTCAAGAATTCAAGTGGGTGCTGTTATTCAAGAATCCACAACAGGACGTATTGTCGGTGTTTTAAGTGGACGTGATTATACACCTTTAGGGACAACATATGCATATGCATCTCAAACAGGTGCAAGCTATGGTCAAAAGAACCAGCCTGGTTCTTCATTAAAACCTTTAATTTCATATGCTGCTGCATTTGAATTCTTAGATTATTCAACAGCCCATTATGTCCATGATGTTCCTTATGAATATGCAAATGGTTTTGTTCCTAGTAACTGGAACGGAAGAAAATATAATGGTGATATTTCTATTTCAAGTGCCTTAAGCAATTCATGGAATGCTGCTGCTTTACAAACATTTAGTGAAGTCATTACTGGAAAAGATTGTAATGGTAATGATGTTGGTGATGGTATTGGTATTGATGGTGCAACTCAATATCTTGAAAGCTTGGGATTTGATATGGAAGGCGAATCAGTTGACATTGGTTATGCAATTGGAGCATGGCGACAAGGTGTCACTCCTGAATCTGAAGCTGGTGCCTATGCTGTCATTGCGAATAGTGGAACTTATATTGAACCTCATACAGTTCAAAAAATTGAATTATTAACAACTGGCGAAGTTATTGAAATTGATCAAAAATATCAAGAAGAAAAAACACAAGCCCTTTCTGAAGAATCAGCTTATATGATTCGTGATATCATGACTGACTATGTCAAATCTGGAACAGGAATGTATAGTATGTTAAATTTAGGATATCAGATTGGTGCTAAATCAGGAACTTCTAACCATGCTGATGATACAAGTGTTAATGAAAAAATTCGTGGTCAAAATAAAGATGCCTGGTTATCAGCTTTTTCTCCAGATTATACATGGAGTGTCTGGACAGGTTATAATGCTAAAGATCAAAAAGAAGGTTATTATACAAAAAGCAATCGCGATTCCAATAATATCGCAACGATGATTGCCAAATTCTTACATGAAGATGGTATGAAAAATTCATATCCTTCTCAACCATCTGGATTAGTAGAAGCAAGCTGTGTATCAGGTATTTATCCATATGTGACTCCAGGTGAAGGTGTGCCTGATAATCGTGTTGTTTCTGGTTTATTCAAAAAGAACAATACACCTAGTGGTAGTGCAAATGGTTCTAGTTTAAATAATCTGTCATCTTTTACAGCCGAACTTGCTGATGATAAGCTCAATGTCACATTCACTGAATATGATCCAAAGAGCATGACAGAAGATGCAACACCTACAAAAACATATACAGCTGGTGGAAATAGTTACACACTTCCATATCTAGGTAATATTAATCAATTATATGGAAAAGTTGTTTATAAAGTTGATATTGCAGATGCCTCTGGTAATGTTGTTCATAGTGAAACTTTAAATAGTGCCACTGGAACAATAAATTACACATTATCACCTGGTACATATACTGTAACAGGATACTATGCTTTTGAAAGTGGCAATGGAACTTCTAATAAGATTTCACAAACAATCACAGTAGAAGATACAACGCCTGCAAGCTATACACGTACTGCATTAACAGAAAGTTCAGTTACATATCAGGTCACTGTCCCTGCTGGAACTTCCATTACTGCTTCGTTAAATGGAACCAATCAAACACTTCAACAAAGTGGTACAATCACATTTAGTCAATTATCCGCTGGAACAACTTATTCTGTCACATTTACACATACACAAGCTGATGGTCAAACTGTGACTCTTGGTACTGATTCATTCATGACCACAAGTCAAACACAACAACCTGACCCAACTCAGCCTACAACACCGACACAAACTCCAACGCAATAAAAAATAAGACTGAATTCTCAACAATGAGTTTTCAGTCTTTTTCTATATTTAAATATTTTTTTCGTTTAGGCTCTTTACATATATCAATGAGTGAACAATGCTGACAATCAGGATTTATAGATTTACAATGATATCTACCAAAGAAAATCATTTGATGATGCGTTTTAATCCATCTTTCTTGAGGTATAGCTTTTTGTAGCTTTTGTTCAACCACCAAAACTGAATCTTTCTTAAAAGCAAAACCTAGCCTTTTTGAAATACGTTCTACATGTGTATCCACTGCAATAGCAGGCACTTTAAATCCTTCTGATATGACGACATTCGCTGTTTTACGCCCTACTCCTGGCAATGTCTGTAAGGCTTCATGATCACAAGGAACCTGACCATCAAAATCATCAATGAGTTTTTGCGCCATTGCTTTGACATTTTTCGCTTTATTTCGATACAGACCAATAGTACGTAAATCATTTTCTAATTGCGATAAAGGGGCTTTCGCATAATCTTCAACACTTTGATATTTTTGAAATAACTGTTCTGTTAATTTATTCACACTCGCATCTGTTGTTTGAGCAGATAACATGACTGCAATTAACAATTCTAATTCATTATGATGAACCAATTCACATTTAGCATCTGGATACATCTCATCAAAAACATCTAAAATACGTTTGACTCTTTCCTTATTCATTTTCTTCCCACCATTTATAATCCTTTATACTTTGTTCAACCTCATTATGACTTGGTTGTGGCTTTGCAGGAGCATAGCGCTTTGTAACGCCATAACGTGCCCAATTATCCAATACTTTTTCGATATAACGAAAAGTAATAACACCTGATTTCACTGACTCATTTAAAGCATCAACAATCATTTCATCATCAAAGCCCTGACACTTTAAAGAATTAATTAACTGTACTTCTCTTTGACTTAAACTACGTCCAAAGGCATCTTCAAAAATACTAACCAAATCAATATCTTGGCTTTCTGTTTGAGTCGGTTGATTTAACAACATTTTTTGTAAAGGCTTGAGATTTAATGAACCATGTTGTCTTGAAATCCAATGTTTATCAACCAATGACATCAAAATATCATCAATCTTTCGAAGTGATAAAGAACAAATACGTGAAATTTGTGATGGTGTAATAGGTTTAACTCCTATATCATCTAAAGTCATAATCAACAATAGTACATAACACTCCTGATCAGAAATATGCAGTTGTTTAGACTTTAAAATCAATAACTTCTGGAAATCGACACAACGATAATCTAATAATTCATCCATATTATTCTCCTAGCCTTACTGCTTTTATAAATTCTCCAGTTGCCAAATCATAATATACATATAACAAAGATTGCTCATCCTGGTAACGTCCATAATATACAAATCGTTCATTTTCATAACCAATTTCCATACTTTCTATATTGACCTGATATTTATCTTGAATAGCTTTTTGGACAACTGCTTCATCAGCCACTTCACCTTGATAAGTATCTACCAGTTTTAAATCCTTATTATATGCCACATAAGATTCAACACCATTTATTTTCACTTTGACAATATAATAAGTTTCTTTACCACGATATTCACTAAAATAATCATCATATTCATATTGATTTGTTTCACAAATTTCATTTCTAATTTCATCAAGTTGATGATGATATTGATAATATGGAACATGAACAAATAACATATAAAAAGAAACAACTGCTAAAATAATAACTAACACAACAACTGAAATAATAAATGTATGTTTTTTCAATCTGTCCACCTCCAGTGTTTCTATTATATAACAAAAAGTCTAAAATGCAAAACAAAAATGAAAAGACCATCACTGGTCTTTACTCATCTCTTGAATTACCTAAAATAATCAAAAATATTCTTAACATACTCATTAATGTTGAAATCAAAGCCGCAACATAAGTCATGGCTGCAGCTGATAGCATTTTCTTAGCACCATCATATTCCAAAGTCGTTAAATAACGTGTTTTTAAAATAGAAAGTGCTCGAGAAGATGCATTGAACTCTACTGGGAGAGTCACCAGTTGGAAAGCCAAGATTCCACACATTGCAATAAAACCAATCCAGGCAATGTCTGTTTGACCAAGAATCAACCCAATAAAGATGGCAATCCATCCTAAATACTGTCCAACATTCGCAATTGGTAAAATAGCATTTCTTAATGAAATAGGAATATATTTTTCTTTATACTGAATGGCATGTCCACATTCATGTGCTGCTACAGCTAAAGAAGCTATAGAAGTTCCATGATAAATATCACTGGAAAGATTAATTGTCTTGCGACCAGGATTATAATGATCACTTAATTGACCTTTCACTTCATAAATCTGAATATCATATAATCCCTCACTATCCAATATTTCTCTTGCCACCTGTGCTCCACTTATACCACGCATATTAGCTATCTTTTTATAACGACTATATGTAGATGTGACTTTCATTTGTGCCCATAAGGCCAATATAGCAGCCAAAATAACAAAGATTGTTCCAATCATATAATAGCTATTATAGTAAACTCCATAAAACGGAAAAAACATTTTTTCATCACCTCAATAATTATAATATACCCATTATGTTAACTCAGTATGTCAAAAAAGATGCAATTAATTCATTGCATCTTTTAATCTATTGCTTGGCTTAAATGAAACAGTTTTACTAGCTGGGATAATCATTGCTTCTTTTGTTTTAGGACTTACACCTTTACGTTCTTTTCGATTATTCACTTTAAAAGTTCCAAATCCAGAAATAAGCACTTTATCCCCATTCAAAATACTTTCAATCATTGTATCAAAAACTGTATCTACTAACGCTTCAGCATCTTTTTTTGTTAAATCTTTTTTTAGTGAAACGATATCAATAAGCTCTTTTTTATTCATTTTTTATACTGCCTCCTACTTAAATCTAAGTAGTAGTATAACATTTCAAAAACCTAAGCGCAATAACAAATTTATAAAACTATTGCAATCACATTTGACTTCCCTTTATTCACAATTTTACTTAAAATATCATGCACTCTAATACAAGCGGTTTCATTCATAGAGGCTAATTTCACACGCATACCTTCATTAATCAAATCGCCCAATTTACGTCCAAAAACGTCACAATCAAAGATAGCTTCTTTATTATTTTCACCATGACTTTGTAAATATTGAATAAATGCTTCTGCCTGTTCTTTCGATCCAATAATAGGTTCAAATGTAGACTCTATATCAACCTTAATCATATGAATAGTTGATGCTGTTGAAACAAGTTTCATTCCATAACGTGGTCCCTGTTTAATGACTTCAGGTTCACTTAATTCTATGTCATCCATTAAAGGTAAAGCATATCCATATCCTGTCTGTTTAACCATTCTAATGGCATTTTGATAAGCCTGATACTCCTGACTCATCTGTTTCAAATCCTGTACCTGTTTTAAAAATAATGCAGCATCGAATTTTTCCTGTCCCAAAATTTCATTTAATATTTCCTGATATAGACCATTTCTTTCTTGAATACGTAAAGTTGCTGATGAAGAAGATGTATCAATAGATGAAAGATAAGCTTTGCGAATAAAATCAAATTCACTCATATGCGTTGCTATTTTTTCTACATCTCTAAAACGATGAATCTCTAATAATGATTTTTCTAATGACTCATCCAATGTCTGTTTTAACCAATGAGATGAATCCATTAAAGCTATCCAGCGAGGAACTTCAATTTTAACTTCATGAATTGGAAATTCATATAATGCTTCTTTTAATAAATGCGTTATATCTTCCTCATTCATTTCAGTTACCCTTAATGCCATAACAGGAACATCATGTTTCTCTTTCAAATCTTCAACAAGCTGATTACACTGTAGACTTTGAGGATCTTTTGAATTGACAACAATCACAAATGGTTTCCCAATTTCTTTAAGTTCACGAATCACATCATCTGTTGCCTGTACATAATCTGCTCCAGGTATTTCACAAATAGAGCCATCACAAGTCATGACAATCCCAATCGTTGAATGATCCTGTATCACTTTTTGGGTTCCTATTTTCGCAGCTTCATCAAAAGGAATAGCTTCTAAATACCATGGTGTTTTGACATAACGAATACCTTGCTCATCCTGATAACCTTTCGCTCCATCTATGACATAACCCACACAATCAACAAGACGAATATTGACTCCTAAATTATCTTCTATTTGAATATGAGCAGCCTGATTAGGAACGAATTTAGGTTCAACTGTCATAATCATTTTTCCTTCACCAGATTGAGGCAATTCATCAGTAGCACGTATTTTAGCGTCTGGATTATCAATATATGGTATCACAGCTTTTTCCATAAAACGCTTAATAAATGATGATTTCCCCACCCTGACTGGTCCAACAACCCCTAAATAGATGTCACCATCACATCTTTTTCCAATATCTTTTAATATATCTATTGTCTGCATAGACTTCCTCCTTCTCACACATCAATATATGAATTTCTTTTTTATTTAGAACAAATTACAAAAAGATAAAAAAAGTTCATGTTTTTATGGTAGAATGAAACATATTGAAAAGGAAGGATATTATGAAACTCAAAAATACTGTTTTAATTGTCAATAACCTAGAACAATCTAAAAAATTCTACAAACAAGTTCTAGGATTAAAAGTTTTATTAGATTTTCATGGTTCAGTCACATTGTCATCTGGTATCGTTCTTCAATCAAAAGAAATCTGGAAAGATCTCATTCACAAAACTGATCAAGATATTATGATGGTTAATCATGCAGTGGAATTATCCTTTGAAACAGAAGATATTGATGCTTTTATGTTAGTTTTAGACCAATATCATGTGACTTTACTACATCCCCCAAAAGAAGGCACATGGGGACAAAGAGTTGTCCGTTTCTATGATCCGGATGGTCATATTATCGAGGTGGGAGAGAGTATGCGTAAAATTATCAAAAGATTAGTGAGTCAAGGATTTTCTTATGAAGAACTTGCTCATCGCTTACGTTTACCCTTAGACTATATTAAGCAAATTTTAGAATCTCATTCATAAAAAAGACAAAAGCACATTAACGCTTTTGTCTTTTTCGTTTTAACTTATTCATTTTCTTAACTTCTTTATTCCAATATTGATTCGCTTTTTTCATAAAAATACGATCTGTTAACATTGTTGTCTTGCTATAAAAATCCTGATGATGAATAATAGCATCAGAAAGGCGCTTCATTTCATTAGACACAACAAAACGCGAAATCGTCTTCATAATAAAAAGTGCTGATCCAATTTTTAAGCTGCCCTTATAATGTAATTGCTCTCTTTGACACCAATTTTGTAAAATTTTCTCTGAAATATCACATTTTTCAGGTTCATATTCATCACAAGCAATCAATGCATAAATTTCAGTCGGTCCTTTTGGCTGTGACTCTAGACGTTCAAAAATTTCTAATGTTGAAGATGGTATAGAATCAAGCGCAATGAAGAAAAGAAAAATAACCTGATCATATTGAAAAAAAGTACGTTCATCAAAAGTCGATACATGACGAACATCTAAACAATCACAACGATCATCAAGATAAACTTCTAATCTTGATAAAAAAGGTTTCATAAATGTTTGAGTATGTTTCAATCCCGAATTCAATAATAATATTTTAGCCAAGATCAACACCTCCAAACGTACGCAAAACTTCATCTAGCTCATCTTCTTCACAAAAATAAGCATCAACAGATGAATAAGAAAAACCAAGTGTTGAATCATCTAAAATGTCTTTAAACAACTTCTTTTCTGCATCTGTTGCCTGACCATATCCAATCACCAATAATTTTTTACGCAACTGACTTAAACCCAAATGACAGGTTTCCCCATCCACCATTGTATAATAAGGTTCATGATTAACGACCAGTCTTTCCAGCATCTTTTTAAAAGGAATATCAAAGCATCCATATTTCACCCTTGTAATATATATAATCAACTGACAATCATTTGTCCATTTAGAAATAATACTCATATCATCTTTAAAATAGCAGGAACCCTCACATTTTAAACAAGATAATCCTCCTGTACATGTTGAATAATGAATATTATTTAAATTCACAATAACTGAATTTTGAAAAAAGTCAGTTGAAATATCTCTATCTGTAACAACTAAATTTTTCATCTGTGTTCTCCTTTGTCTTTTATTGTATATGGATACACATTATTTGTCAAACCAGTTCTTGAAAATCCATTATTTTCGTAGCAATGGTCTTTTGAAAATATTGATCATGTTCAACAAATAATAAAGTAGGCTGATAAGTTAAAATTGCATTTTCAAGTTGGATACGTGAGAAAATATCAATATAATTTAAAGGTTCATCCCATATATATAAATGGGAAGAGGTTGCCAGTGAAATAGCTAACATGATTTTTTTCTTTTGACCCTGACTCAAATTTTCTAATGAGATATCAAAATGAGAACGTGAAAATCCCAATTTTCTAAGTAAAGTCTTTACCATTGTCTGATCTGCTCCATACTTTTGAATCCAATCATTCAAATCCCCTTTTAAAAATGTACAATCCTGAGGAACATAGGAAATTTTCAGTTGACTGCCACAATGAAAATCACCTTCATGATCAATCTTCTCTCCTAATAAAAAATGAATCAGACTTGATTTTCCACAACCATTTGGTCCCTTTAATAACACACGATCACCTTGACAGATTGTTAATGATAAATCCTGAAAAACAGTCTTTTGTTGATAAAACAATGAAAAATGTGAAAACTGGATCAGTTGTTTTTGAAAATACTTTAAACAATTTATTTTTAAATCATCATATTCCTCTATATCCTTTAAAAGCTTCTTTTTTTCTTCAATAGCCTGAATTTGACGTTTTTCAATATTTTTAGAACGCTTCATCATTTTTGCTGCCATATGGCCTACATAGCCTTTATCAGCAGCACCTCTTTTTGATTTTTCAATCTGATGCCCCCAATTTTCTTTTTGTTGTTTAGATTTTTCCATCTTTACAATATCTTTCTTTAATTTTTTATTCAGCATCATTTCTCTTTCATCTCTTTTGGTCTTATCATTATACCAGCTAGAAAAATTTCCATTCACAATATCAATCGTTGTTGGATTAATCGCCATAACATGATCACAACAGCTATCTATAAAATGACGATCATGACTAACCAATAAAAAGCCTTTTTGTCTTTGCAGATACTCAGCAATGCGTTCACGAGAATTCTGATCCAAATGATTGGTTGGTTCATCAATTAGTAAAAATGAATTCTTTCTTAAAAACAAAATAGCTAATAATACTTTCGTCTGTTCACCATAAGATAGCGTATCAAATGGTCGATAAAAGACATCTAAGCCATCTATATCTAATAAATGTAATTCTTTTTCAAGTTCCCATTGTTCTAGTGTTGGACATATCTCATAACAGATATCTATCGTTAATAATTGTGGATCTTTGATAGTATAAGGAAAATAACTGCATGCTTCGCTCATGATGATTTGACCTTGATAATCATATTCTTTCATCAAAAGCTTTAAAAGTGTTGTTTTTCCACGTGCATTGCGACCAATCAATGCTGTTTTAAAAGAAGTATCTAATGAAAATGAAACATCATCAAAAATAAGTTCATAACTTCCTTCATAGCCAAATGTTAAGTGTTGTACCTGAATTAACGACATCAAACATCCCTGGTATATTATAATTGACTCATTTATCAGTCATTAAAATATACCTTCTCCTTT
>OGPH01000719.1_pt1 | contig 31355 bp, 33 predicted proteins | sample 1552891 | NCBI WGS metagenome assembly OGPH01 (sample SAMEA2580272, study PRJEB22360) | human gut metagenome | biome: human gut; feature: human-associated habitat; material: faeces | place: Denmark | collected 2008/2010 | reverse complement strand
TTATTGTCTGGTTGTTTTAACTGTTTCATGAAACAATCCTCCTTATGATATATATCATATCACTTTTTGATAACGAAATAAAATAATTCATTAATTTTACCCTTAATCCTATAATATTTGCTTATTCTCTTATTTTTTAAAGAGAATAAAAAAATATGAAACATATTGTTTCATATCAAAATAGCCAATCCCATATCAAGGATTTTGTTTCTATATCTTCAGTTGTTTCACAATAATTGACCTTTAAATCTCCTGTTAAAGTTTTCCCTTTTCCTTTTCCTAAAACAATAGTATAAACACCCTGTTTAAAGGTTGCCTGATAATCACTCTGGTGATCAGCTAAAGCCTGATCTGGATTATCAACCCCTTTGACCCATTCTTTATAATCTGTTAGTAATTGATTTTTTATATCATACATGTCTTGAATATCAGTTTGCTGATAACTGTTAGATATAATTTTATATTTAGGAACGTCACTTTTCGCTTCAACACTGACACATAACATGCATACAAGTATAATAAAAACGATTTTTTTTATATTGTTCATATTGTTTATCACCTCATATGTGAATTATGAACACATATAAAAACTTTATACCTCAATAAATAATCTTTTTTGAAGAAGATATTGCCAGACTTTAATAAGTCTACCAATCATAACTGCTGAAATGATAGTTCCTATACCTATTCCCATAATAGGATTATGTGTTATCCAGCTTAAAACAAGCGAACATAAAATCATAGAAATATCAAACATATTTTTGACATTATAGAAAGGATAATGGAAAACTTCACTTATTGTTTTCACAATGCCATCACCTGGATTCAATACAAAGTTTGTTTCACTTGTCAAATAAACGCCTAAAGAAATACAAAGTAAAGCGATACATAATAGTAACAGTGAATGTATAAAAGATGATGGTGTTATATGAATGATATAATCATAAAAATCATTAAGATAACCAAATACAAAAGATAACGGTATTTCTAAAAGGTATTCCTTAGTTATTTTCTTTGATAATAAACATTGTATTCCAACAAACACTATATACCAGATAATAGAGGCTGTTCCTAATGATATATGAAATATTTGACTTGTTGTATAAATGGAACTTGATAAAGCAGCAACTCCCAGTCCTGTAGAAATATTCAATACAATTCCTAATGCTAAAAAATTTAAACCAATAATATAAATAATGATTTTTTTCATAATCCAACTCCTTCAATTTATACTTATTTTAATCAATTTATTATAATTGTCTCATATAAAAACGATATAATATAATAACTAAAAGTTATAATAAAGGAGTTTTTCTATGAATATTCAACAATTAAAATGCTTTGTCGAAGTTTCTAAAACTTTAAACTTTACAAAAGCCAGTCAAAATCTATTTATTTCTCAAACAGCTGTTAGTAATCATATTAAACATTTAGAAGAAACACTTGGTTTTCATTTGTTTATAAGAAACAAAAAGCATGTTCAGTTAACTCAACAAGGAAAAATCTTTTTAAAAAGTGCTCTTAAAGTCTTGGAAGCAAATCAAGAATGTTATCAAATGATTCAATATTTACATCATGAAAATTTTGGTCAATTAAGAATTGGATATTTAAAAGGTATTGAACATTGCATTATGATTAAAAATATTCAGAATTTTTATCAACACAATAAACATATGGATATTCAGCTTTATCGTGATTCTAGACAAGAAATTGAAGAGCTGTTAAAAAATCATAAAGTCGATTGTGTATTTACTGCTAGAGTTGGTCATGATCCTATTCCTTTTGAAGATCAGTTTGATTATCTCCATATTTATTCTTATCCATTTGTTGTTGCTATGAATAAAAATCATATTTTATCTTCATATCCTTCTTTAGACTATTTTGATATAAAAAATCAAACACATGTGATTATGGATACAAGTCATCCTGATTTTAAAAGCCATGATTTAGATACTCTTTTCATGCATTTAGCTATTAGTCAGGATACTGCTATCTTAGCCCAATTTGTTGAAGATTATTATGCTTATCAAAAATATCTTTGCTTTTTACCTTTAAAAGACTTTTCTCAACAATTCCATATTTATCTGATTTGGCATAAAAACTCTCAAAATAAAAGTTTGAATGCATTTTTACAAAGTATCAAAAAAGAGAAAGAATAATGTTTCTTCCTCTTATTGATAGTCTTCCTGTACATCAAAAGCAATTAAATCATCAAAAGTCTGTCTTCTAATCACTAATTTACTTTTGCCCTGATATGTAAAAACAACAGCTGGCTTTGGTAACTGATTATAGTTAGAAGACATGGAATAATGATAGGCCCCTGTTGAAAATTGAGCAAAGATATCACCGGGTTCAGGATATGGTAACATAATGTCTTTAACAACAATATCAGCAGATTCACAAACCTTTCCAGCAACAGTCACTTTTGTATCACGACGTTCATAAGCTTTATTAACGATAATACCATCATATTGTGCATCATATAAAGCCGTTCTAATATTATCCGTCATTCCACCATCAACACTCATATAAGTACGAACATCTGGAATGTCTTTGACTGCTCCTACTGTATATAATGTAATTCCAGCATTACCAACAACATAACGTCCTGGTTCTACAAGTACCATTGGCATTTCCCAACCACGTTTATCATAACCATCTTTAATAATATTCATGATTTCAGAAGTGATTGTTTCAAATTCTAGTGGTTCATCTTTTTTAGTATAGGCAATTCCATATCCACCACCAGCATTTATCTTTTTTACCATAATACCTAATTGATCATATATTTCATAGGCAAAACGTACAAAACGATGCATAGCACTGATATAAGCATATAAATCAAAAACCTGTGAACCAATATGGCAATGTATACCTTCAAATTCAATATGTGTAGAATCGACAATTTGTTGGATAGCTTTTAAATAAATGCCATTTCTAGCACTGAAACCAAACTTTGTATCTTTATGTCCAGTTTGAATATATCCATGTCCACCAGCTTTAATTTCTGGCACAACTCTTACAGTTGCATAAATGGTTTTATCGTATTGAGTTGCTATTTTTTCAATTAATTCTATCTCATAAAAATTATCAATCACAAAATGATCAACATCATGAGCTATCGCATAATCTATTTCAGATGGAAGTTTATTATTTCCATGGAAATAAATTTTATGAGGATCAAAACCAGCTTTTAAGGCAATAGAAATCTCTCCTGCACTCACACAGTCAATACCAATACCATATTCACTGGCAATTTTATATATCTCTAAACAACTAAATGACTTTGAAGCAAATAATGGCAAAACATTATCATACTTATCTAAAAACTTTGTTTTTAATTCTTCAAATTGATGTCTTATATGTCCTTCACTCATAACATAAAGTGGCGTTCCATATTTTTTAACTAAATCCATTGCATTGACATCATCAATATATAAACTACGATCCCTAATTTGAGCAAACTGTGTCTGTAAAACCATTGTTCTTCCCCTTTAATATAAATTCTTTAAACTAAATAAACCATTTTCTTTATCAGCAATCTTCAAACATGCTGAAATAGCCCCTTGTACAAAAACTTCTTTTGATAAAGCTGTATGTTTGACTTCAATAATTTCATCATGTCCCGCAAATAAAACACTATGTTCACCAAAAATCGTTCCAGCACGCACAGATTGAATACCAACTTCATTTCTTTCACGTTTATGATGAACAGTAGAACGATCATAAACTTCTTTTGTCTCTTCAATATCTTCATGAATCACATCATATAAAAGTTTAGCTGTTCCACTTGGTGCATCAATTTTTTGATTATGATGTTTTTCAATAATTTCAATATCATATCCATTTTCATAAAATTCTTTCGCTACTTCTTTGACAATCTTTGTTAACATAGAAACACCAAAAGATGTGTTATATGATTGAAAAATTGGAATTTGTGAAGATGCTTCTTCAATATGTAAAATTTGTTGTTCACTATATCCTGTAGTTGCTAGAACAAGTGCACAATGATTTCTAACACCAAATTTTAAAATATCATTTAAATTATCTGGATGCGAAAAATCAATAATAGCATCTATTTTTTCATGAACTTCATTTAAAGATGCATACATTTTTTCATCAATTTTCGCATCAAAGACAGGAGAAACAACACCAACTAAATTCATTTGGGCGTTATCTCTCACTGCTTGCGTTACTTTTTTACCCATTAAACCAAAACCATAAACCAATACATTCATATTAATAGCCCTTCTTTTCAAATCTTTCCATAGCATCAAATAATAATTGTTTATTTTTTTCTGTTGTTGGGATTAATGGTCTTCTGACCATTTCACCACATACACCCATTTTTTTCAGTGCAGCCTTAGGCATAATTGGATTGACATCAATAAATAAATATTTGCTGACATCATTGAAATCATATGCCATTTGTCTAGCTAAATCCATATCACCATGTAGCACAGCTTGAGCAAATTTTTCTGTTTCTCTTGGATAAAGATTAGATAAAACAGAAATGACCCCTTTTCCTCCCGCAGCAATAAACGGTAAAATATTATCATCACAGCCACTATACATATCAAAATCTAAGTCTTTTGTATGTGTTAAAACATCCATAGCATAAGCAATATTATCAGTTGCATCTTTCATAGCCTTAATATTTCTATGTTTAGCAAGTTCTACAACTGTATCTACTGCAATATTCATTCCTGTACGACCTGGTACATTATATATAATCATTGGAATATCAACACGATCTGCAATATAAGTATAATGATCAATTAAACCTCTTTGACTTGTCTTATTATAATAAGGTGTTACAACTAAAATAGCATCTGCGCCAACTTCTTTTGCAAACTTTGCTTTTTTCAAAGCTGTTTCTGTATCATTTGAACCAGCTCCCGCAATCACTTTCACACCTGTTCCTTTTGTCATTTCCATGACAATCTTTGTTAATTCAAATTCTTCATCAATATGAATTGTTGGTGTTTCTCCAGTTGTTCCATTCACTAAAAGAGCTTGTACTCCACCATCAATCATTCTTTGCACTTGTCTTTTAAAGCCATCATAATCAATACTTCCATCATCTAACATTGGTAATACAAGCGCAACTGCACTTCCTTCAAAAATTGGTTCCATAATTTTCCTCCTATTTATATTCATTTTGAATTTCTGACAAAGCTAAATCAACATATTCCAATGGAATCACACATGAAATAGATACTTCTGATGTTGTGACTTGAAGTAAAGGAATTTGATGTTTCCCTAATAATGTAAATAACATTGCAGCAACACCTACTTCATCTTTCATTTCATGACTTTCCAGTTTAATTTTCGCAACTTGTCTATTTTGATAAATTTGCATACGTGGATGTTTTGATCTTATTAACGATAAAGCACGATCTAAATTTTTCTGATCATCTTGACTACATGTAAAATCAATACGCATTTCATCTTCTAACATCACTTCAGAAATCATATCTATATTGACATTCATTGAAGAAATGGTTTGAAAAATATCTCCAACAAATAATGAATTCTTTTCTACATTCATGAATTTAACTTGAATAATATGATGATCTGATTCAATCAATTTCAATATTTCCACCTTCTTTAAAATAAAAAATTGCAATGGTACCATTGCAATAATAAATATTATTTTATTAAGGCAATAGCACACCACTTCATTACAAAGTGACAGTGATATAGATATTCTCTATACCCCCAGGCAATAATCACATGCAAATAATTATCCCTTCGGCAATCGTTCCTCCTTCTTTTTAGTTGCATCTATTGATAAAAGAACTCTTAACTCTTGCACCTCTATCTTTTTTTAATACTATCATATGACTTCATTGAAAGCAACCTTTATTTTTTGTTCAATTATGTTATACTTGTAAAAAAAGAAAAGAGGTTTTTATGAATGATTATATTTTATACACTCCTATCCTTATTTCTTATTATAACACCTTTTCTATATTTTCTTCGTATATTTAAACATATGAAAAAAAGTTGGCGTTATACTTTATCTATTTTAACACTTATAGCCATCATAACACTTCTTATAGAAGTCATTTTTCAACCAACATCCTCTTTATGGTTTGTTTGGAACAATATAATAAATTTTTATATCCTATGCTCTTTTTGTTTTTTTATATGGATTGGTTTATATCATTTATGGTGTCATATCATTCATCATAAACATCATTCTTTTTTTATAATATGTCTTTTACTTGTATCTATTTCTATAACTGGTTTAGGATATAGCTCTCATTTTCATAAAGAGATCACAGATTACCATGTCACTATTCCTAAAAATACGACTCTTTCATCATTAAAAATAGCCTTTATAAGTGATATTCATATTGGTAGTGGAACAAGCCCTCAACAAATCAAAAATCTTGTTGATACATTAAATCAAAATCAATATGACCTCATTTGTTTGGGTGGTGATATATTTGATGAAAATTCTCCTCAAGACTATATCGAACAAACATTAAAAATATTATCTGCTGCTCATTGCAAATATGGTATTTATGCAGTTGATGGTAACCATGAAAAATACATTTCTCTATCTAGTCAAAAACTTTATCAAAAATACAAAATCACTTATTTAAATGAAAAATTTGTATGTATTGATGGACTGTTTAATATAATAGGACGAGAAGATGTCAGTTTACATTCTTCAACTTCCATAGATACAATTTGTGAAAATATGGATAGTTCACTACCAACCATTGTTTTAGATCACAACCCTGGTCGATATAAAGAAAATCAAAAATATGCTGATATTCAGCTTTCTGGTCATACACATGCTGGACAGATTTTTCCTGGAAATGTCATTACCAATTTGCTTTATGATAATGATTATGGTTTATTGGTACAAGATCATCATTCATTAATTGTTTCCAGTGGTTATGGTTCATGGGGATTTCCTATAAGATTTATGACAAATTGTGAATACGTTGAAGTATATGTTTCATTTTAAGAAAAAATTTTTTTATGGTAGACTTTTGAATTCAAATAATATATCATATGAAATGCGAGGTACAGGTATTATGGTTATAGAATTAGACAGTCAATTTGAAAATAGAAAAGAAATCATTGAAAATATTGTGAGAAAGGTTATTCAAGATCACAATATTGAAATATCTGATGTTTCTTTTGATAACTTAATTATTCATCTTTCTTTATGTATTTCTAGAGAAATCAATGGAACTTATATTCCAACAAGCGAAAGCCAGATTAATCATTTAAAAAGTCATGAATATTATGGTGTTTCTAAACAAATTATTGATCAGTTAGATCAACAATTTCATGTTGAAATTGATGAAAATCAAATTCAATATGTCACTATGTATTTAGCAAATATTAATCTGTTAGATATTGATTTTAATTGTGAGTTTGATTTATGTGATGATGAAACTGAAGATATTATTAATGAAACAATCAACCGTATTGAAGCCGATCTTCAATTAGATTTAAGAAAAAACAAAGAATTCTATACAGGTATAACACTTCATTTCTATCCTGCTTTAGATCGCTTACAAAACAATCATCAACTCACTAACAACCCATTAAAAGATAAAATTCAAGCTCAATTCCAATTAGAATATAAGTGTGCAGAAATTTTCAATGATATTGTCAATGAACATTATCATAAAAGATTTAATGAACATGAATTAGCTTATATTGCTTTACACTTTGGTACAGCTTTAAAGAAACAGTAATGAAAGTCGAAAGGCTTTCTTTTTTTTGCAAAAAAATCAGCTTTATAAGCTGATTTATACAAAAGCATGTTTTCTTACTTTTAAGTAACAGATCATTTGAGCACTTAATGTCAAAATCCATGAAATTGGATAAGAAATATAAAGAACAAAGAGAGAATGATTCATTTGGAAGACTGTAAATATCCAAATAACACGGAATAAACAGGCTCCTGTTAAAGAGATAAGCATTGGCATCATGGAATAACCCATACCTCTTAAACTTCCTACAATGACATCCATAATACCACATAAAAAATAAGATGCACTGACAATACTTAAACGAATAAGCCCAGCAGAAATAACTTGTGGATCAGTTGAATAAATAGTTAATAAAACATCTCCTAACAAGTATGCTCCAAAACCTAAAACAAATCCAATAATACTAACAACAACTAAACATCTCACAAGAATTTGATTCACTCTTGAATAATTCTTTGCTCCCATATTTTGACTGGTAAAACTTAAGGATGTCTGATAAATAGAATTCATAGCCGTATAGACAAATCCTTCAATATTACTTGCTGAAGTATTTCCAGCAACAATAATAGATCCAAATGAATTCACTGATGATTGAATTAAAACATTTGAAATATTAAATACCATTCCTTGTAATCCTGCAGGTAATCCAATTTGCAACATTTTTATTAATTTATCTTTATGAAAACGTAATTGATTTTTAGATAATTTTAAAACACCATCAGCATGAATTAAACATCTTAACACTAATACTGCTGATATACATTCAGACATCATTGTTGAAATGGCGACTCCTGCAACACCTAAATGAAAAACAATAACAAAGATTAAATTGAAAATAACATTAATAATTCCTGCAAAAGTTAAATAATAAAGTGGTCTTTTGGTATCTCCAACAGTTCGTAATAAGGCTGCCCCAAAATTATAAACCATAAAACCAGGCATACCAATAAAATAGATACGCATATATATTGTTGATAAATCAATCACATTTTGAGGTGTTCCCATTAATTCCAAAAGTGGTCTTGCAAATATATTACCTACAAAAATCATAATAATTCCACCATAAATAGCAGTACAAATAGCCGTATGTACTGTTTCTGATGCATTTTTATCATCGTGAGCCCCACAAAATCTTCCAAATAAAACATTGGCTCCAACCGATATTCCTATGAACAGATTCACTAATAAATTGATTAATGAACTTGTTGATCCTACAGCTGCTAATGCATCACTGCCAGTAAATCTCCCCACAACAATAATATCAGCTGCATTAAATAATAATTGTAATATTCCTGATAGCATCAATGGCACAGAAAATATAATAATTTGTTTTAATAATGGACCATGACACATATCAATTTCATAACTTTTATTCATGATTTTCCTCCCCATTTCTTCGCTTGCATATTATAGCACTCTTTCATTAGAAAATATGATCTTTTCTTTTTTTGAAATGATATGATTGAATATTCAAGTTATTTCAATAAAAAAAGATGAATCAACTCATCCTTTTCATTTATTTTTAAATATCAGATATAGAATATAGAGAATAACACATTCCAAAAGACATGCTAAGGTAACAAGTATTGCAAAGTAACTAATCAGCGATAAAGTCTGATTTCCTCTATTAAATGCTGTTACAACTAAGAAAACAATAACACTTATTAACCCTATTCTTCTTAAATATTTAAAAAATTTATAATATCTTTCTGCTAAAAACTGATACTTTTTCACATTATTTACCTATACAAAAGCGTTTAAATAACTCATCCAATAAGTCCTCTTTTGCTCTTTCTCCTAAAATCTCTTTTAAACTTTCCCAACTTTCATATAAATCTGTAACAATTAAATCAGTTGGCACATATTCTTGCATTGCTTGAATAGCATTTTTTAATGATTGATTTGCTTTTTCTAATAATTGAATTTGTCTCGCATTCGCAAGAATGTCATCTTGTGATGAAGTAATTTGTCCTAATTCAAACATAGCTTTAATCTTTTGAATTAATGGTTCAATATCATGATTCTTAGCACTAATTGCAATACCATCAATATCTTTAATTTCTCCCTGATCCTTTTTATTAATGACAATAATTCTTTGTGTATCCTTTGATAACTCTAATAATTCATAATCTTCTTGAGTTAATGGTTGAGAACCATCTAATACCAATAATACTAAATCTGCTTGATGAACCAGTTCTTTTGATTTATGAACACCAATATTTTCAACAACATCATCAGTATCTCTGATACCAGCTGTATCAATCATATTTAAAACAATATGATCTAATCGAATCGTTCCTTCAACAATATCTCTTGTTGTTCCAGCAATATCTGTAACAATGGCTTTATCTTCATCTAATAAAGCATTTAACAAGCTTGATTTTCCAACATTAGGTTTTCCTATAATCACTGTTGAAATACCATCTTTTAATAAATGAACATTTTTAGATGAATCAATAATATGATTCATTTTTTCTTGTAATTGTATACTTTTAGGAAGTAAAGATTCAGCTGTTAATTCTTCAACATCTTCATATTCAGGATAATCAATATTGACTTCTATCTGTGTAATAATCTGAATGAGATCTTCTTTTAAATCTTCAATAAAATGACTGATATTGCCTTGAATTCCTCTTAATGCTAATTGAGAAGCATAATCATTTTTAGCACTAATTAAATCACTAATAGCTTCTGCTTGTGATAAATCAATACGTCCATTTAAGAAAGCACGTTTTGAAAACTCTCCATGTTCTGCCATACGTGCACCCATCTTTAAACAAAGATTCAAAACCTTTTGAGTAATAAAGATACCACCATGACAGTTAATCTCTACCATTTCTTCTCCCGTAAAAGTTCTATGTCCACGATATATATTAACCAAAACTTCATCAACTTTTTCATCTTGATCTTTAATAAATCCATATGTAATAGTATGACTTGCTTTATCCATGATTTTTCCAGTAAAAAACTGTTGAACAAAAGCAATGCACCCTTTTCCACTTAAACGAATAATAGATATAGCTGCTTCTAATCTTGAAGTTGCTATAGCAACAATAATATCATCATTCATTTGAATCAATTCCTTTCTTTCTACTTCATATAGTATAACAATATCTTTTTAAAATATCTATGAAGTTATGAAAAAAAAGTAGCACTCTTGTGCTACTAACAATGATTTGAAAGATACATTGCAGGATAATCTTGATATTTCTTAGCTTCTTGTTCATCTAAAAATATAGAATAATGAATCTGTCTTGATGAAATCTCATGATGACCACTACAATTTGCATATCCTTCAATTTTAAATGTATATTCCTGATCTTTGATTTGAATATCAAAAACCTTTCCATTCATAACAAACCCTTGAACAATAAAATATACAGTTTGCCCTTCTTTAAGCATTTTCTTCCAATCCTTCAAATTGTAAACGATAGTATTTGGCATAAACATTATTTTTATTCAATAAGAATTGGTGTGTCCCTCTTTCAACAATACCATTATTACCAATGACAATAATTTCATCAGCATTTCTAATTGTAGATAATCTATGAGCAATGGTAATACATGTACGATTCTTTGCTAAGGCTTCTAAGCTTTTTTGAATATGACGTTCACTTTCATTATCCAAAGCACTTGTTGCTTCATCAAGAATTAAAATCTTTGGATCTTTTAAGAATATTCTGGCAATAGAAATACGTTGTTTTTGTCCACCACTTAAACGTGTTCCTCTCTCACCTACATATGTATCATAGCCATCAGGTAAACTCATAATAAAATCATGAATATTCGCTTTTTTAGCTGCTTCAATAATTTCTTCATCACTGGCACCTGGTTTTCCATAAGAAATATTTTCTTTAATAGAACCAGTAAATAAATATACATCCTGTTGTACAATCCCAATAGATTGGCGTAATGATTTGAGAGTTAATTTTCTAATATCTTGACCATCTATTTCAATACTTCCACCTGTTACATCATAAAAACGAAGTAACAATGAACAAATGGTTGTTTTTCCTCCACCAGATGGACCAACTAATGCAATAGATTTTCCTGAATCAATATGAATATTGAGATGATCTAATACTTTTTCATCATCATATCCAAAGCTCACATCTTTATAATCAATGACACCCTGAACATTAACTAAATCATGACTGTCTGGAGCATCTTGAATTTCAACTTGAGTTTCCATCACTTCATTGAATCTTTTGAATCCTGAATAACCTTTTTGAAGCATTTCTGTAAATTCTACTAAGACTTCAATTGGAGTAATAAAGATATTAATATATAAAGCATAAGTTGCAAGAGCGACAGGTTCTAATGATCCTTCAGCAATAAAGAATCCCCCAGCAACTAAAATCGTAACATATAAAAGTCCCTGAAAGAAATTATTACCACCTTGGAATTTTCCCATACAATGATAATTATTTTTCTTACTTTGTAAAAATCTTTCATTACTTCTTGCAAATTTATGTCTTTCAATATCTTCATTTGCAAAAGATTTCACAACTCTAATTCCAGCTAAAGTATCCTGTAAAGAGGCATTAACACCTGCAATCTTTTGACGATTATCCATAAATGTCTGTTGCATAGATTTGTTTTGTTTTAATGAAAACAACAACATACATAATGTTACAATCATCAATAAGATAGTTAAAGGAACATGAATATACATTAATAAAATAAATGAACCTATAATTTTAAGTAATGATATAAATACATTTTCTGGTCCATGATGAGCAAACTCACAAATATCAAATAAATCACTTACTAACTTACTCATCATTTCCCCTGTATTATTACGGTCATAATAAGAAAAAGATAATTGTTCAAACTTATCAAACAAATCTTTTCTCATATCTCTTTCCATTTGAGCACCCATAATATGTCCCTGTGCTGATACATAATATTTACATAATGCACGAATAGCATACATAATCAGTAAAAAGATGGCTAACCAAAATAAACTTTGAATAATTGTCTGATGATCAGCGATATATAATGTATCATTTAAATAATTTAAGATTTGAGGAAAAGCCAAATCAATAAGACTGATAATCATGGCACAGATCATATCTAAAAAGAAAACTGTTTTATATGGTTTATAATATTGTATAAACTTTCTCATAATCTTCATAATATACCCTCCATTCTACAACTTTTCCCATTATAACATATCTAAAAAAAAAGAAAACATTTCTGCTTTCTTACTCATCAAATATATTGAAAATATCTTTTTTATTTTCTAATAAATAAGCTTTTTGATCTTTGATTATATCATTTCCATTGATGATATATACTTGTTGATCATCTAATTCAATTTGATATGTGGGTCCTTTTGTTTTTTCATAATCCTTTTGAGCATTTTGAACATGAATAGACTGATTTAATGTCTTAACTAATAAATCAATCTTATCTTGATTGTGAATGGAATATTGAATCGGCTTTTCTTGTTTTCCATAAATCGTTAATGTTGCATATTGATAAGAAGGTTGCTTCATTTTCAAACTTATTCCTCCTATTACAACAATAAACAATACAAGTATGGCTATAATTTTTCTTTTCATGATTCCCACCTCAAGTTCATTCTATCATAAACAAATGAAATTCTTGTGTATAATTAAAAAAACTCTATCCAAGATAGAGTTTAATCAACATATGAAATTGTCGTAAATCTTCCTTTTCCTTCTCCCTGACTTTCAGTTTTTAAATGTGGACCCATTTCAGAAATTGTTTGATGAATCACTTTTCTTTCATCAGCAGGTAAAGGATCAAGTTTCACATCTATCTTTGTACGTAAGACTTGTTTACCAAGTCTTTTTGCCATAGCTGAAACTTTTCTATATCTATTTTCTTTATATCCATTAATATCTAAGCTAATTTCAAATCTTTTCTTAAATTCATTTTGTACAGCTTGTCTTGCGATAAAATTAAATGCTCTTAGAATAACCCCATTTTTACCAATTAAAATAGAATTATTATCTGTATTAATATTACAATAAATACGTCCATCTTGAGTATATGAAACAGTTTCTACTTGAAATTCCATATTTGTAAGTGTCTTTCTTACAAAGTTTTCTAAATATTCCTGAACCATACTCTGACAATAACATTCAATCACAACTTTTTTAGAAAATAATCCCTTTTTTTCTTCAATAATTTCATATGTCAATTCATCAGGAGTAATTCCTAAATCTTGGCAAGCATGTTGAATCACATCATCTAATGTTTTTCCTTCATATGTCTTCATAGTTTTGCCCAGTCCTTATTTATCTTTTTTCTTTTCAATGTGATAAAGTTGAATATAAATTGTTCTTGCAATTGTAATTAAACTTGTTGTAATCCAGTATAATGACATTGCTGTTGGCATTGATACTGCAAACCATACAATCATAACAGTCATGACAATATTCATTGTTTTCATTGATTGTTGTTGTTTTGAAACCTTATATCTTGGATTTCTCTTTAACATAATATTATTGATTTCAATCGCAAAATATTGTGTTAAACCAACCAATGCTACAATAACGATATAAGCCCATTCTCCTTCTGTAATGGCTGATATTGGCGTAATTCCTAATTTTAATCCAAATAATGTTGAAGTATATAATATTTCAACTCTTTGCACTGCCTGCCAAACTGCAAGCATGATTGGTAATGTCAAGAACGTTGAAAAACTGCTTAACATGCTGATATTATGCTTTTTATATAAAGCTTGAATTTCAGCACTTTGACGCATTTGAGAGGCCTGATCTCTTCTTCCAGCATATTTTCTTTGAATTCTTTCCATTTCTGGTTGAATTAATTGCATCTTTTGAGTTGACTCTGTTGATTTAATCATGATAGGTAAAATCAGAATATTGATGAAAATTGTCATTCCCACAACACCCCAAGCAACATTACCTAACATATTGCTGATAAATAAAATACCTCTCGCAATTGGATAAGTTAAAATAAAATCAAAAAAACCTAAATCCTTTAAACTCCAAGGAGTTGACTCATTAATAGCACGTGATGCAATCAGTTGTCCATTTTGATCAAGATTACTTGTACATCCAACTAATACGAAGACCACAGCTACTAAAGCAAATGCTTTTAAAAATTTCTTTGTACGTTGATCTAAATACATTGTTACTTTTCCATCCTTCTATTTATTTTATTATATAGAGATACAAGGCTTTCTAAATTATCATGATAATTCTGATTTAAAAACTGATATCTCACTATAATAATAAAATCCATCTTTTGATTGTTATCAAAAACCTGCTGAACCATCATTCTGACTTGTCTTTTTATTCTATTTCGAACAACAGCATGACCTAATTTTTTACTTACTGAGATTCCCACTCTTAAATGATCTTTGTTTTGATCAAAATAAATGACAAACTGTCTGTTTGCTATTGATTTTTTCTTTTTAATGATGGATTGGAAATCTTCATTCTTCTTAATTCGATACTCTTTTTTCATATTTTTTTAGAAAAAAAACCACATTAAAGTGGAATTTTTTTAGGCAGATAAAACTTTTCTTCCTCTCTTACGGCGACGAGCAAGTACTTTTCTTCCGCCTACTGTTGCCATTCTAGCTCTAAAACCATGAGTTTTTGATCTTTTTCTCTTATTTGGTTGATATGTTCTTTTCATTGATTACACCTCCAAAATAATAAATTTTTTATACACAATAACATATGCCCCATTATTATATGGGTTTTGCTTTTATAAGTCAATGAAAATATAGAAAATTATTTGATTATTCAAGCATTTTCTTTCCTGATAAAGTTCTATTTACTTTCATTTGTGCATATCATTTATCAGGAGTATTTACGTCTATTCACAACTTATGCACAAACGCTTAAAAGTTATTCACAATTGTGCATAACTCTACATTTATTCACTTATATCGACATTTTTCTTGTGCATTATTTGTTGCTTTTTATGTGAATTAAAAAAATAAAATCATTTTGTGCACAATTATGCACATAGCATAACTTTTTATGCACAATTTCGATATCATGAAATTTGTGTAAAACTAAAAAAAGCCCGTCAATTCAATATAATTTGATGTGCATAACTATGTGAATAACTTGTGCGTATTTTTTTTCATCTTCTATTTATTCACTTTTTCCTTTATAATGTGTCTTGGAGATGGTGAAAATGAACAATTTAGATATGAACTGGCAAAAAACTTTAAGTTTATTCCAAGGAAAACTTGATGATTATGGATTAGATAAAATTACTTTTGATTCTTTTTTCACTACCTTAGAAATCAAAGACATTGTAGGAAGTGTCGTGACAATCACCATTGATACAAAATGGAGCTTAGATGTTGTAGAACCTTATTTAACGCATTTACAGGAAATCTACAATACTGTCACAAATGGACACTATCAGCTCCATTTAATGACTGAAGAAGATTTTAAACAAAGTCATGCAAAACAAGAACATTTATTACATTTTGATGATCATTTAAATCCTGATTTGACTTTTGATAATTTCGTTATTGGAAACAGTAATAGAATTGCTCAAAATGCATCTTTAGCGGTTGCTATGAAACCTGGTATTTCTTATAGTCCATTATTTATTCATAGTAATTCAGGATTAGGAAAAACACATTTATTAAATGCTATTGGAAATTATGCTAAAAAACGTGATCCATCTATAAATGTTTTATTTACAACAAGTGAGAACTTTGTGAATGAATATATTCAATCATTAGCTAATCATGCAATGGATGAATTTAACTATAAATATCGTCAAATGGATATATTATTAATAGATGATATTCAATTCATGGCTACAAAAGAATCATCAAGTGAGATCTTTTTCAACATTTTTAATACTTTAATTAGTAATAAAAAACAGATTGTCATTACTTCAGATAAACCACCACGTGATCTAAAGGGAATGGAAAGTCGATTAGTCAGTCGATTTTCATCTGGTTTAACAGTAAGTATTGATACACCTGAATTTGAAACGGCTAAAGCCATTTTAAGAAAGAAAATAGAAATTGAAAATGTTGATTATCCAATAACGGAAGAAGTTTTAGACTTTATTGCCACTCATTTTAATACTGATGTCAGAGAACTAGAAGGAAGTTTAAAAAGATTATTATTTTATAAGCTCATATGTGGTAAAAAATTAGATATTATTGACTTGAATTTTGCCTTAGAAGCCTTTAGTGATTCTTATAGTCAGCCAACACAGAAAAAAGAATTAACTGTTTCAAATATAAAGAAATGTGTTGCTGATTATTATAATTTAACGGTCGCTCAAATTAATTCTAAATCAAGAACATCTAGTATTATTGTCGCAAGACATATTGCCATGTATTTAGTCAGAGAACTCATTGAAGATATTTCATTCATTCAAATTGGTCATGAATTTGGTGGAAGAGATCATTCAACTGTCATGAAAGCTTGTCATAAAGTTCAACAGAAATTAGAAAAAGATATGAATTATCGTCAAGCTATTCAAGATATTAAAAAGAAACTTGTGTAAAAGTTATGCACACTTATCCACAACTTATACACATCATAAAAATAAAAAAAACAATGAATAAAACGTCACTTTTTTTCACTTATGCATATTGTGCACAATATTATTATTATGTTATTATTTAAATAATATAAAATATAAAGGAGATCATTTATGAATTTTAAGATTAAAAGATTGGAATTATTGAATGCTCTAACTAAAGTTTCAAGAGCTGTTTCTATAAAAAGTCCATTACCTGTTTTAACTGGTATTAAATTTGATTTAAAAGAAGATGAACTTATTTTAACTGGTAGTGATAGTGATATTACAATTCAAACAAGTATTCAAGATCATATTGATATTATTGAATCTGGTAGTGTTGTTTTATCATCTAAATATATATTAGAAATTATTAAAAAGATTGATTCTGAAGATGTACATATTTTTATTGTAGATGGAACACTTACAAGAATTGAAGGAGCTAACTCTCGTTTTGATTTAAATGGAACATCTTATATTGATTATCCTCGTATTGATTTAAATAAAACAGGTGTTAATTTACAGATGAAATCTATTGATTTAAAAGAAGCAATTGAACAAACTTCATTTGCGACAAGTGAAAAAGAAACAAGACCTGTTTTAACAGGAGTTAACTTCAAAGCTAAAGATCATGTTTTAGAATGTATTGCGACAGATAGTTATCGTTTAGCAAAACGTATTTTAAATATTGATTCTGATATTTCATTTAATATTATTATTCCTAAAAAGAGTTTAATTGAAATCAGCCGTATTATTGAAAAAGATGAACTGATTGATTTATATGTATCTGATCGTAAAGTTTTATTTGTTTTTGATCATGTTTTAATTCAAACAAGATTAATTGATGGAACTTTCCCTGATACAAGTCGCTTAATTCCTGATAGTTTTGATTACTCTATGAGTATTGATAGCACAAGTTTATTAAATTCTATTGATAGAGCATCATTACTGACAAATGAACAAACAAATATCGTTAAACTCACAATGAATCAGGATACAGTGATCTTATCTTCATTCTCTCAAGAAATTGGGTCAGTAGAAGAAAACTTATCTAGAGCTTTCTATAAAGGTGAGCCTTTAAAAATTTCATTTAGTGCCAGATATTTAACTGATGCTATTAAGAGTATTAACGGACAAAAAGTCAGAGTCTTATTTACTGGTGAAATGAAACCATTTATTATTAAAGACTTTGAAAGAGAAGATATTATTCAATTGGTTTTACCAGTAAGAACTTATTAAGCTAATCTATTCACGATTAGCTTTTTTTTATAATTTGAATGGTGGTATTATGGAAAAAATTTTACTGGTTGAAGATGATTTACAAATCGTTAAGCATTTAAATTCTTATTTAAGAGAAAATGGTTATCATTTAATAGCTGTTGATGGTCAAAAAAAGGCTATGCAAATACTCCAACAACAATCTATAGATTTAATCTTATTAGATATTTCATTAAAAGAAGGTAATGGCTTTTCTTTATATAATGAAATTAAAGCTTATTATGATATTCCTATTATTTTCTTAACGGCCCAAAGTGATGAATTTAGTATTATTACAGGACTTGATTTAGGAGCAGATGATTATATATCAAAACCATTTCAACCTCGAATACTTTTATCACGTATTCAAAATATTTTAAGAAGATATAAAAAACAAGATCAGATATTCCAATATCAAAATCTTCAAGTTTATATTTCTCAGGCTAAAGTCTTTAAAAATCATCAGGAAATCTTTTTATCAGCTTTAGAATATAAATTATTGTTAATATTTGTACAACATGCTCATCATTTACTAACAAGAGAATTTTTATTAGAAGAACTTTATCAGATGACAGGTGAAGATATGAATGATAATACTTTGACTGTTTATATTAAAAGATTAAGAAATAAGATAGAAGATCAACCTCAACATCCCCAAATCATACAAACCAAAAGGGGATTGGGTTATCAACTGGGAGATTAGATCATGTATATCATTATATTCTTATTATGCTGTATTATAGTTAGTTTATGTTTTTACATCTATAAACAAAATAAAAAAATTATTTCTATTTCTAAACAAATCAATGATATTTTATTTCATCATAATGATTTTTATATTCAAAAATATAAAGAGGGAAATCTTTCTATTTTAGAGAGTGATATATGTAAATTAGTCAATAAGATTTATGAACAAAATCATTTATTAGAAAATGAAAAACTGATTCTAAAAGAATATCTGGAAGATATATCTCATCAAATGAAAACACCTTTAACAGCTTTAAATTTAATTCATGAAAGATTAAATAAAGCAGAAGGCAATGAAAAAAGACAATTATTAAAAGAAGAAAAGAAATTATTAGATAAAATTGAATGGCTCGTGATGAGTTTATTAAAAATGGCGCAATTAGATGCCTAGACAGTCACTTTTCATCAGGAAAGTATTACACAGAAAGATTTTGTTTTGCAGTTATTAAATCCATTTGAAATACAAATAGATATGAAAGATATTCAATTACAAATCAATATTCAAGAATCAGATATATTCAAATGTGATATTTTATGGACTTTAGAAGCTTTATCTAATATCTTAAAAAATTGTATAGAACATGTTGAATAAAATGGTATGATTCAAATATCAATGAATCAAAATTCTTTATATGATGAAATCATTATTCAAGATAATGGTTGTGGTATTGATCAGGGAGATTTAATACATCTATTTGAAAGATTTTATAAAGGAAAAAATGCAAAGCAGGATAGTGTAGGTATAGGTTTAGCTTTGAGTTCTATGATTATTGAAAAACAAAATGGAACAATTCAAGTAGAAAATACATATCCTGGCACAAAATTTACAATTCATTTATATAAAGAAAATGTATAGATATTTGATTATGACAAATCTGTCACTTTATTGTCACGGGTTTGTCATTTTTATTTGATACAATACAATTGAGGAGGGAGAATATATGGCAATACTAGAAGTTAAAAATTTAACAAAAATATATGGAAATGATGAAAATAAGGTTGTAGCCTTAGATCATGTTTCATTTACTGTTGAAAAAGGTGAATTTATAGCTATTGTAGGTTCATCTGGATCAGGAAAGAATTGAGTTTATGACAATTGTAGAGATATTTGTTTATGGTTTTGTCACAATTATGTTGATATTTACACTAATGAATATCTTAAACATGATGAGTGCCAGCATAGAAAAAAGAAAAAAAGAATTTGCGATGTTCATGAGTATAGGCATGAGTGTCAATGATATGAAAAAAATGTTATGGAAAGAATCTTCTATTTATGGCATAAAATCATTTGTATATAGTTTACCATTCTGTATAATAATAGAATTTCTATTATATAATTTATCTTTTAACACTATACCTTTTAGACCATCATGGATAGCTTATTTGATATCATTTATTGTGATGATGATAGTGATGATTTTAACATTTAAATTAGGATTAAATCGTTTTAGAAAACAGAATATTATAGAAACATTAAAAGATGATATGTAGTCAAAAAGACTATATATCATTTTTTAGCTTATATTTAGCTTATAAGAGGTTTTTATATAAAAATGAGATTTATCATTTTTTTTATAAATATTGAATATAAGCCATAAAAACTATCATTTTTGATGTTTTTGTGATATAATAGTTCAGGTTATGAAAGTATGGGTGATAAATATATGAAAGAAGTTACAATTCATAGTGAGTATATTACTTTAGGACAATTACTTAAATTAGCTGATGCTGTAAGTAGTGGAGCTGAAGCTAAATTAGTCATTAGTGATGGACTGGTTCTTGTCAATGGTGAAGTAGAAACAAGACGTGGGAAAAAGCTCTATCATCAGGATATTGTTTCTTTTGATGGACAAGAATATCTAATCATTAATGAAGATTCATAGTATTCAATTAAAGAATTTTAGAAATTATATTGATTGTTCAGTAAAATTTGATCCTTTTATTAATATTTTAATTGGTCAAAATGCTCAAGGAAAAACAAACTTATTAGAAGCTATATATATTTTATCAATGTCTAAAAGTTTTAAGACAAAAGTCATAGATGAAATGATTTATTTTGATCAGGACTTTGCGAAAATTCAAGGACAGGTTATTAATAATCAAAAGACATTAAATTTAGAGATTGTTTTATCAAAGTTAGGAAAGAAAGCTTTGATTAATCATAATGAAATTAAAAAAACAAGTGATTATGTTGGTTATTTAAATGTTGTTTTATTTATTCCTGAGGATTTAATGTTAATAAAAGGGAGTCCAAAATTAAGAAGAAAATTGATTGATATGGAGTTATCTAAAATATCACCTATATATATGTATGATTTTAATAAATATCAAAGATTATTAAAAGAAAGAAATAAATATTTGAAATTATTAAATGAAAAACATTTAAAAGCTGATGATTACTTAGAGGTTTTATCTGAACAGATGGCACGATTACAAGTTCAATTATTAAAGAAAAGAATTGAATTTGTTGAATTATTAAATGAGATATCTACGAAAATGTATGATTATATTGCTTTACATCAGGAAGTATTATCAATTCAATATAAAACACATTATAAAGATATGAGTTATGAAGGTATTTTAGAAGATTATCGAAAGAATTATCAAAAAGATATTGCTTTTAAACAGACAACACATGGTATTCATAAAGATGATCTGGTGATGTGTTTAAATCAACAGGATGCTATAACTTATGCTTCACAAGGGCAACAAAGATCTATTGTTTTAGCAATCAAAATCGCTTTATTAGAATTGATTAAAAAAGAAATTGGAGAATATCCTGTTTTGTTGTTAGATGATGTTTTAAGTGAACTAGATGATACAAGAAAGACGAAGTTATTGAATTTAATTGAAGGAAAGGTTCAGACTTTTTTAACTTCAACAAATATTGATGGTATTCATCATCAGGTTATAGATAAAGCAAAGAAAATCGTCATTGAAAATGGAAATGTGAAAGGAGAAAGCTATGGAAGAAAATAAAGTTCAACACAGTTATAATGAATCTGATATTCAAGTCTTAGAAGGATTAGAAGCTGTTAGAAAAAGACCAGGTATGTATATTGGTTCAACGTCTTCTAGAGGTTTACATCATTTGGTATGGGAAATTGTTGATAACTCTATTGATGAAGCTTTAGCTGGATTTTGTAGTGAAATTAAAGTGATTTTAGAAGAAGGCGATGTTGTCAAGGTTATTGATAATGGACGTGGTATGCCAACAGGTGTTCATGCGAAAACTGGTAAGAGTACAGTTGAAACAATTTTAACTGTTTTACATGCTGGTGGTAAATTTGGTGGTGGAGGCTACAAAGTTTCTGGTGGTCTACACGGTGTTGGTGCCAGCGTTGTTAATGCATTGAGTGAATGGTTAGAAGTTTATGTACATAGAGATGGTCATATTTATTATCAAAGATTTGAAAAAGGTGGACAACCTGTTGAAGATTTAAAGATTATTGGTGATTGTGATGATACTGGAACAACAGTGACTTTTAAAGCTGATCCTTTGATTTTTGAAGAAACAACTGTATATGATTATGAAACATTAAATCAAAGAATCCGTGAATTAGCTTTCTTAAATAAAGGATTGAAATTAATTTTAGAAGATCATAGACAGACACCACATAAGAAAAATGAATATCACTATGAAGGTGGTATCAAAGAATATGTTGCTTATTTGAATCGTAATAAGACGCCTATTCATGAAGAAATTATTTATGTAGAAGATGAAATAGATGATATTAAAGTTGAAGTTGGTATGCAATATAATGATGGATATCAGCCAAATATCTATTCTTTCTGTAATAATATTAATACGCATGAAGGAGGAACTCATGAAGAAGGTTTCCGTCTTGCTTTAACAAGAGTCATTAATAATTATGCAAAAAATAATAATTTCCTGAAAAAAGATGAAGAATCTTTAAGTGGGGATGATTGCCGTGAAGGTTTAACAGCAATTATTTCAGTGAAACATCCTGATCCTCAATATGAAGGACAGACAAAAACAAAATTAGGAAATGCTGAAGTGAGAAAAATCGCAAGTAATATCATTTCAACAGCGTTAGATAAATTTTTATTAGAAAATCCAAATACTGCACAAATTATTATCAATAAAGCCATTGTCGCAAGTCGTGCCAGAATGGCAGCTAAACGTGCCAGAGAAATGACAAGAAGAAAAACAGCTTTAGATAGTATTGCCTTGCCAGGTAAATTAGCTGACTGCTCATCTAAGGATCCTAGTGAATGTGAAGTATTCATTGTCGAAGGGGATTCTGCCGGTGGTAGTGCCAAAATGGGTAGAGATCGTAGAACTCAGGCCATTTTGCCATTACGTGGTAAGATTTTAAATGTTGAAAAATCAAGATTAGATAGAATTTTAGGGAATGCTGAAATTCGTTCAATGATTACAGCTTTTGGAACGGGTATTGGTGAAGAATTTGATATTAGTAAATTAAGATATCATAAAATTGTCATTATGACCGATGCCGATGTTGATGGTGGACATATTCGTATTTTGATGTTGACATTCTTATATCGTTTCTTAAAGCCATTAATTGAAGAAGGATATGTGTATGCTGCACAGCCACCATTATATTTATTGAAACATGGAAAAGAAGAATATTATTTATATTCTGATTATGAATTGGAAAAGAAAAAAGAAGAAATTGGTGAAAATGCCAAAATTTCTATTCAGCGTTATAAAGGTTTAGGAGAAATGAATGCTGAACAGTTATGGGATACAACAATGAATCCAGAACATCGTGTTTTATGGCAAATTGATTTAGATGATGCGATGCAGGCTGATGCTATGTTTGATATGTTGATGGGTGAAAAAGTTGAACCAAGACGTGAATTTATTCAAGAAAATGCACAAATGGCAGAATTAGACTTATAGTAAAGGAGAGAAAAAATGGAAGAACGTGGAATTAAGAAAAGATCATTAACAAAAGAAATGAAACAATCCTTTATCAATTATGCCATGTCAGTTATTGTTCAAAGAGCTTTACCAGATGTGAGAGATGGATTAAAGCCTGTTCAAAGAAGAATTGTGCATGGAATGAATGAACTTGGATGTTATAGTGATAAACCATATAAGAAATCAGCGCGTATTGTTGGGGAAGTTATGGGGAAATACCATCCTCATGGTGACTCTTCAATCTATGAAGCATTAGTTCGTATGGCACAGGATTTCAGTTATCGTTATATGTTAGTAGATGGTCATGGAAACTTTGGTTCTATTGATGGAGATGGTGCTGCGGCACAACGTTATACTGAAGCCAGAATGTCTAAGATTTCTATGGAAATGGTGAGAGATATTAATAAAGATACAGTCAATTTTATTCCTAACTATGATGGTGAAGAATCAGAACCAGAAGTTATGCCATCACGTTTTCCTAACTTATTAGTCAATGGGACAACAGGAATTGCGGTTGGTATGGCTACAAATATTCCACCTCATAATTTAGGTGAAGTCATTGATGCCATATTGGCTGTTTCTCATAATCCTGATATTACGATTCTAGAATTAATGGAAAATTATATTCAGGGACCTGATTTTCCAACAGGAGCTTATATCTTAGGTAAATCAGCGATTAAAAAAGCTTATGAAACTGGTAATGGCTTAATTGTCATGAGAGCGAAAACGGATATTATTGATATTCATGGTGGTAAAAAAGCTATTGTTGTTACTGAAATACCATATATGGTCAATAAAGCTCGTTTAATTGAAAAAATGGCTGAACATGTTAAAGAAAAACGTATTGAAGGTATTACAGAAATACGTGATGAATCTAACCGTGAAGGTATTCGTATTATGATTGAACTTCGTAAAGATGTTCAACCAGAAGTTATTTTAAATCAGTTATTTAAATTAACAGCTTTACAGACAACATTTGGTGTCAATTCTATTGCCTTAGTGAATAACCAACCTCAAACTTTAAATCTAAAACAAATGATGACTTACTATCTTGATCATCAAGAAGAAGTGATTAGAAGAAGAACAGCTTATGATTTAAAGAAAGCTGAAGATCGTGCTCATATTTTAGATGGTTTAAAAAGAGCATTAGATCAGATTGATGCTATTATTGAACTCATTCGTTCATCACGAACAACAGAAATCATTCAACAAAGATTGATGGATGAATTTGATATGTCTGATCGACAAGCAAAAGCAATCAGAGAAATGCAGCTTCAAAGATTAGCTGGTTTGGAAAGAGAAAAGATTGAAAATGAATTAAATCAATTATTAGAATTGATTGCTGATTTAAAAGATATTCTTGCAAAAAGAGAAAGAATATTAGAAATTATTGAAAAAGAATTATTAGAAATTAAAGCTAAATTTGCTGATAAGAGAAGAACTGAAATTATTCAAGGAACATTTGATTTAGAAGATGAAGATTTAATTCCAGTCGAAGATGTGATTATTTCTTTAACTTCTAATGGATATGTCAAACGTATGCCTGTTGATACTTATAAAACACAAAATAGAGGTGGTAGAGGTATCAAAGGTATGGGAACCAATGAGGATGATATTGTGGATGCTCTTATTCATATGAGTACTCATGATGATTTATTATTCTTTACAAACTTTGGTAAAGTCTATCGTTTAAAAGGATATAATATTCCTGAATTTGGCAGAACTGCTAAAGGATTACCTGTTGTCAATTTATTAAATCTAGATAAAGATGAAAGTGTTAAATCTATGATTTCTATTGATAAAGATGATATTGATGAAGATAAGAATCTATATCTATTCTTTGTGACATTAAATGGTTTAGTTAAGAAAACTTCTATTGAAGAATTTAAAAATATTAGACAGTCTGGTAAGATTGCGATTAATTTAAAAGATGAAGATCAGTTGGTTGCTGTAAAATTAACAAAAGAAAATGAAGAAATTCTCGTTGCAGCATCTAATGGAAAATTAATTAGATTTAATGAAAATGATGTCAGACCAATGGGTAGAACAGCATCAGGTGTCAGAGGTATTAATGTAGATGGTAGTCATGTTGTGGGTATGACAACAAATGGAGAAGGACAATATATTATGGCTATAAGTGAAAATGGTTATGGTAAGATGTCTCCAATAGAAGATTACCGTGAATCACATCGTGGTGGTAAAGGTGTAAAAACCATTAATACGACTGAAAAGACAGGACAATTGGTAGCTTTAAGAGCTGTTAATGGTGATGAAGATTTATTAATTATGACAAGTGAAGGTATTATGATTAGACTTCCAATGGAACAAGTAAAATTGGCTGGAAGAAATACTCAAGGTGTTAGATTGATTAAAGTTGCTGAAGGATCAATTGTTTCAAGTGTAGAAGTTGTTGATAAATCTGAAGAAGAAACTGAAGATAATGAAGAAGAATAGTATGTCGTAGGACATACTATTCTTTTATGAATACAAAAAGATATGTTTAATGTAGAATATCTCATAGTTACTGTATTTAATGGACTTTTTGGAATATAATAGCTAAAAATTTACAATGAAATTACAACAAATGAAAGAGCATTATATGACAACTTATAGGATAATATATCAATTTCTAAAAATATTTTTCTTCAATGTCTGAAAAATTATGACTACTAAATTTTTAATGATATAATTTTTAATGAAGATAGTGATAAATAATATAAAGTTGAAGGGAGCGTTGAATATGGGGTTATTCGACAAGTTTAAAAAGAAAAGTGAACCTGTAAAAGAAAAAAGAAATAGTGAATGGCAGGAAATATATGAGAGAAACAAAGAAAAATTTAGATGTAAGATAGATTTAGAAAGCTATTTCACTGAAAAGAAAATAGGGAAAATGGAAGTTGATATTTTAGATATTGGAGAAGTTAATTTACCTACTGGGAAAATTATAGCTTGTGATCCATTGGTAGAACTTGGAGAAGCAAAAACATATCTTCAAAAAACTCCTATCGGAAAATTTTCTGTAAAAATAGCTGTAGTACTAAGTAAAGATTATGGAAATAGATATGCTTGTGTAAAAGTTGAATTTAATAAAAATAAGCCAGTGGTTTACGAACTAGCTATAACAGGAAATGAAAAGAAAATGGAAGAGGCTGAGGAAGATGAGTTTTATGGTTTCTGTGTAGATGCAGGAATGGGCTGTATAGCAGATAAAAAATCTCAATATGAATATTCAAATTATTGGAATAAACTTGAGAAAGAAGGTGCTGATAATCCTTATGATGATATTTTTGAAGAATTATTAGCAGAAAGTTTTAAAAAGTTTCCTAAATATCAAAGAGATATGGGAGACTGGGCTAATTTTATAATTCCTGACACTGATTTAAATATCCTTATTTTTGCATCAGGGTGGGGAGATGGATATTACCCTTGCTATTTTGGATATGATGAAAAAGGAGAGCTTTGTGGATTCTATATTCATTTTATAGATATTGAAAAAGAATATGAATAGTCACAAATTCCAATTTGTAGAGGGAGTTGTAATTTATGAAAAAATATAAAATTGCGTCAATATTGATGTTTATACACGGAGCATTTATGGAAGTAGGAGGATGTTTATGCCTTATTCCTATATTTGTTATGGGTAGTGATAAGTTTGATATAAATCAGTATATTTCTTTTATAGTTCCATATTTTAAAGATAATATGAATTTAATGCTTGTAATGGGAGCGATTTATGGAATTGTAAGAATTATAGGAGCAGTTGGCTTATGGAAAAACAGAATGTGGGGTTTGGTATTATCAGTAATAAATTGTGTTGTTACAATGGCTTTAATGATGTTTATGCTACCAGCGGGAATAATGGATGGAATACTTGCAACTACTGCTTTAATTTTAATCTTGATACAATATTTTGGAAACAAAAAAATAATAGAGTAGTGCGATAAATTCCAATTTGTACGTGCCTTTGATAAAAAAATCTCATTCTGACGAAGTGATTCAAATATGGCGGTGAGAAGATTTCTATTATTATCTAGAAATCTTTTTATATTGTTGAATAGCTTCTTTAAATTTATTTAAAAAAGCATCTTCACCTAAAGTGTTGATTTTAAAAAACATAGCTTGACTTCCACCAGAACTTATAGCAGTGACCTGAATATGATTTTGATATTCTGTTATAGTAATAGACAAGCTTAATCGGTTTCCACCTGTATAACTATATCTCTCTAATATTAAAATACCAACATGAACATCGTGTATATCATAATAATGTTCATCTTCTATTGAAGCTGAAAAACTTGAATTTATTAATTCATTTTTTAAAAACTGACAGAAATGATTGAAAGAACCATGAAGTTCACAAGAATATTTAGCCATGATCATACCTCCTTATTTATAGATTATCATGAAGTTTTGAAAATTATGTGTATTTTATATGTTCATATCATTTCAACAATATTTGACAAATATCTTGATCTTTTCTACAATGTTTGTAAGTAGGTGAAATGAATGAAAAAAATACAAATCAGTCAAACTTTAAAAAATATTATTGTTATTGTTGTGATAGCAGTTGTTTTCTTTTTTGTTGGAAAAGTATGGCCAAGTGGTGAAGAACCAACAGCCATTACAAGTGATTTATTGTCACAACAAATTCAAGGTATTAGCGAACTAGCAAGTGTAGAATATAATTATACCAATATGGGAAAATATGAAAATCAGGCGACTTTTTATGGTTGGAAAGTCCCTTTTACAACAAAGAGTTTCATTTTATCATATGATGGTCAAATTAAGGCTGGTATTGATATGAGTTTAGTAGAAGTCAATGTTCATGGTCAAAATATTGATATAACAATACCACAAGCTAAAATCCTATCTCATGAAATTGATCAGGAAAGTATTGAAGTTTTTGATGAAACAAAAAATATATTTAATCAGATTAGTATTACTGATTATAATCAATTTGCGATAGATCAAAAAAAGAGCATGGAAAGTAAAGCACAAGAAAAAGGATTATTGGAAGAAGCTCAAAATAAAGCTAAAGAAATAATACAAACATTTGTAGAATCAATGTATTCATCTTCAGATGATTATAAAATTGAAATAAAAGTGGCAGAATCTTAAGATGTTCTGCTTTTTTTGTTGAAATATAACGATATTATAGTATAATGTTAGAAGTTTGGATATAGAAATGGGAGGTCATATATGAATTCAAGTCAAAGTGGTAAGAAATTAGCGAAGAAAATGATTATTGCTTTAATTTGTGGTTTAATTGCAGGGTTTGGATGTATTTTATTAAGAGAAAATTTATTAACGAATGGGCAGGAAGCTTTATGGAATACAATCAATAATGTATTATTTCAAGATATTACTGCTGAAGGCGCTAATAGTGCAATTGGTTTATTTTATATTGTAGGTCAATTATTTGTAAATGCATTACAATTAATTATTATTCCAATGGTATTTGTATCTATTATTTTAGCTATTTGTGTTATTACAGATACAAAGAAATTAGGAAGAATTTCTTCTAAAACAATAGGAACATTCCTTATAACAACAGTTTGTGCTTTAATATGGGCTGGTATTATTGGTTCAATTGTTTATCATTTAGGAGCATTTAATGCTGTACATGCTGATAACTTAGTGATTCAACAAGGAGCTGTAGGTTCTAATCCATTAAATATCATTGTATCAGTGATTCCTAATAATTTAATTAATGCATTTACAAATAATGGTAATGTTTTAGCAGTTGTTTTCTTAGCAGTAGCGATTGGACTTGCGATGAATCAATTAAAAGATAAAACAAAAACATTAAAGAAATTATTAATTGAATGTAGTGATATTATTTCAGTTTGTTTATCATTTGTAATTACAAAATGTGCACCATATGCAATATTTTGTTTATTAACAAGAACATTTGCAATCTATGGAATTGATTATTTATTACCTGCTTTAGCTTATGTCTTAACAGTTCTATTTGCTTTGTTTGTTTATCTGTTTATAGCTTATCCTATCTATTTAATGGTGATGGGAAAAATCAATCCAAAACCATTTATGCGTAAAATACCAAAAGTTGCTTTATTTGGTTTTTCAACATCATCAAGTGCAGCAACATTACCATTAAATAAAGAAACAACAGTTCATGAATTGGGTGTAAGTGATGAAATAGCTTCATTTGTTTTACCATTAGGAATGACAATCAATATGGATGGTACAGCCATCATGCAAGTTATTGCAGCTATCTTCATTGCAGCAAGTTCTGGTTATGATGTATCTTTAACATCTATGGCAGTCATTGCATTTCTTGCTTTAATTGCATCAGTAGGAACACCTGCTGCACCAGGAGCAGGAGCTGTTATCTTATTTACTATTTTGACTGGTATGGGATATACAAATGATGGGGCATTATTGGCTTATTCATTAATTTTAGCAATCAATAGACCAATTGAAATGCTTGTGACATCATTAAATGTTGTTGGAGATTCAGCAACTTCTGTTATTGTTGGTAAAAAAGAAAATATGTTAGATGAAGATATTTATCATAGTTAAGTAGACTCAAATTGAGTTTACTTTTTTAATCATTATATTTGCTTAAAGTAAATGTCGAAAATAAATCTACACTTTCTAGATAATATAGAATCTAATTTTTGATATTGATATAATGCAGATGGAACAGCAATAACGGTAGGTGGTTATGCCTTAGTCGTGGGACGAAGGCACGTGATCCTTCGTTGACATAGATATCCATTTAATAGATGGAAATATGAAAAACGGAGGTGATGGACATGACATCTTATGAGATGGTCATGATAATGTTAGGCATACTGACATTTATCATGACAATGATAAGTGTTATAGTGAAATTGCTTCTTATTATTATTGATAAGAGTACAAAAAAATAACTACCTCGTGCTTAGGATAAATTGAGATAGTTATTTTTCTCAAACAAATCTAAGGCATAACCGTTTATCGGCTGTTCCTTTTTTCAATTACATTATAGTTTATGTTATTTTAGAAGTCAATATACAAAGAACGATATTTGCTTAAAGTAAATATTGAAAATAAATCTACACTTTCTAGATAATATAGAATCTAATTTTTAATATTGATATAATGCAGATGGAACAGCAATAACGGCAGGTGGTTATGCCTTAGTCGTGGGACGAAGGCACGTGATCCTTCGTTGACATAGA
>OGPH01000713.1_pt1 | contig 31729 bp, 22 predicted proteins | sample 1552891 | NCBI WGS metagenome assembly OGPH01 (sample SAMEA2580272, study PRJEB22360) | human gut metagenome | biome: human gut; feature: human-associated habitat; material: faeces | place: Denmark | collected 2008/2010 | reverse complement strand
GCCGTAACTTTGTTCGGGCCGGGTGATTATTGTGCGCTTACGGATATTTTTTATGGACTTTACGGAAAAACTCAGTTCTCGCTGCGGCGCTTGTAGGACTCGTACTTGGTCTTGGCGTCCTCCTCCGCCTCGGCAAACAGGGTCTTGGCGTTCTCAGGGAAGCTCAACTCCAGAGAAGCGTAACGCACCTCGCCCTTCATGAAGTCGTACAGGGGCATGGTGGGCTCCTTGGAATCCAGCGTGAACTTCTTGGTGCTGGGATCGTAACGATACAGGTTCCAGTAACCGGAAGCGACGGCGTCCTTCATCTCCTGCTGGACATTGTTCATGCCCTTCTTGATGCCGTGGTTGATGCAAGGCGCGTAGCAGATCACCAGAGACGGGCCCTTGTGGGCTTCGGCTTCCTTGATGGCCTTGATGAGTTGGTTGGGGTTGGCGCCCATGGAGCACTGGGCCACATAGACGTTGTCGTAGGTCATCATCAGCATGCCAAGGTCTTTCTTCTTGGTCTTCTTACCGCTGGCCTGGAACTGGGCCACAGCGCCCACGGGGGTGGCCTTGGAGGACTGTCCGCCGGTGTTGGAGTACACCTCGGTATCCACCAGCAGCACGTTCACATCCTCGCCCATGGCGAAAACGTGATCCAGACCGCCGTAGCCGATATCGTAGGCCCAGCCGTCGCCGCCGTACATCCACATGGTCTTCTTGGACAGATCCTTCTTGCGCTTCAGGATCTCGTCCACCAGCTTCTGCTCGTCGGCGGAGAACTTGCTGTTCTCCAGCACGGCAACCAGAGCGGCGGTGGCGGGGGTGGAAGCATCCAGATCGTCGTAGGTCTCCAGATACTTGGCGATGGCGGCCTTAACAGCCTCGTCCTTGGTAAGGGCATCCAGCTCCTTCACATAGCCGGTAACGCAGTCGCGCAGCTGCTTGACAGCCAGACACATACCATAGGAGAATTCGGCATTGTTCTCGAACAGGGAGTTACTCCAAGCAACACCCTTGCCCTCCTGGTTCTTGCAGTAGGGAACGCAGGGCATTGCCGCGCCCCATGCCTGGGTGCAGCCGGTGGCGTTGGCCAGATACATCTTGTCGCCGAACAGCTGGGTCAGCAGCTTGATATAGGGCGTCTCGCCGCAGCCGGCGCAAGCGCCGTTGAACTCCACCAGAGGCTGCTTGAACTGGCTGCCCTTCAGGCTGAACTTATCCACCTTGTCACCCTTGATGGGCAGGTTGAACAGGTACTCCCAGTTAGTCTGATCCAGAGACACCTCGTGAGTGGGAACCATCTTCAGCGCCTTGCCGCTCTTGGGGCAGGAGGAAACGCAGCTGCCGCAGCTGGTGCAGTCCAGCGTGGACACGCCCATGGCGTACTTCATACCGGCCAGCTGCGGGCCCTTGGCATCCACCATCACCAGCCCCTCGGGGGCGTTGGCGGCTTCGGCCTCGTCCAGCAGGAAGGGACGGATGACGGCGTGGGGACAGACGAAGGAGCACATGTTGCACTGCAGGCACTCAGTAGCGTCCCACACAGGCAGATGGGTGGCGATGCCGCGCTTCTCATAGCGGGAGGTGCCCAGCGGCATGGTGCCGTCCTCCATGCCCTTGAAGGCGGAGACAGGCAGGTTATCGCCCTTCTGTGCGTTGATGGGCACCAGAATGTTCTTGATGACGTAGGGCAGATTATCGGCAGCGGGCTTGATGGCGGCGCCGGACAGGTTCTTCCACTCGGGCTTCACCTTGACCTCCACCAGCGAGTTGATACCGGCGTCCACGGCGGCGATGTTCATGTTGACGATCTTCTCGCCCTTCAGGCCGTAGGTCTTCTTGACGGCGGCCTTCATGTGCTCCACGGCATCCTCAACGGGGATGACGTTGGCCAGCTTGAAGAAAGCGGCCTGCAGCACCATGTTGGAGCGATTGCCCAGACCCAGCGCCTGAGACTCCTTGTTGGCGTCAATGATGTAGAACTTGATATCATTCTCGGCAATGTACTTCAGGATATCGCCGGGGATGTGCTGCTCCAGCTCGCTCTCCGTCCACTCGCAGTTCAGCAGAAAGCTGCCGTGGGGCTTCAGTTCGGAGATAATGTCGTACTTGGTCAGATACGTCTGGTTGTGGCAGGCGATGAAGTCCGCGTTGGAGACATAGTAGGTAGAGCTGATGGGGTGCTTGCCGAAGCGCAGGTGGCTCTTGGTGATACCGAAGGACTTCTTGGTATCATACTCGAAGTACGCCTGGCAGTACATGTCGGTGGTCTCGCCGATGATCTTGATGGAGTTCTTGTTGGCGCCCACGGTACCGTCGGAGCCCAGACCCCAGAACTTGCAGGCGATGGTGCCTTCCGGCTCGGTCAGCAGCGGTGCGCCGATGGGAAGGGACAGGTGGGTCACATCGTCCTCGATGCCGATGGTGAAGTGGTTCTTGGGCTCGGACAGGCTCAGGTTGTCGAAAACAGCCTTGATCTGGGCGGGAGTGGTGTCCTTGGAGGACAGGCCGTAACGACCGGCGTAGATCAGAGGACGGTTGGCGTCGTTGATGTAAGCGGCGCAGATATCCTCATACAGAGGCTCGCCGATGGAGCCGGCTTCCTTTACACGATCCAGAACGGCGATCTTCTTCACCGTCTTGGGCATGGCGGAGAGCAGATGCTTGGCGGAGAAGGGACGGAACAGGTGTACCTGCAGGAAGCCCACCTTCTCGCCCTTGGCGTTCAGGTAGTTGACGACCTCCTGTGCGCAGCCGGACACGGAGCCCATGGCCACGATGACGCGCTCGGCGTCGGGTGCACCGTAGTAGTTGAACAGATGGTACTCGCGGCCGGTCAGCTTGCTGATCTGGGCCATGTAGTCCTCCACCACGTCGGGCAGGTTGGCGTAGTCGGTATTGTTGGACTCGCGCAGCTGGAAGTAGATATCGGGGTTATCCACCAGAGAGCGCATGCGGGGATCCTCAGGATTCAGGGCGTTGGCACGGAACTTGGCCAAGGCCTCATAGTCCACCAGCTTGGCGTACTCGTCGTAATCCAGCACGTCGATCTTCTGGATCTCGTGGCTGGTACGGAAGCCGTCAAAGAAGTGCAGGAAGGGGATGCGGGCCTTGATGGCGCTCAGGTGGGCCACGGCGGCCAGATCGGCGGCCTGCTGGACGCTGCCGCTGCTCAGCAGAGCAAAGCCCGTCTGGCGGCAGTTCATCACGTCGGAGTGATCGCCGAAGATGGAGAACGCGTGGGTACCCACGGTACGGGACGCCACATGCAGCACGCCGGGCAGACGCTCGCCGGAGATACGGTGCATGGTGGGGATCATCAGCATCAGACCCTGGGAAGCGGTGAAGCTGGTGGCCAGGGCACCGGCCTCCAGTGCGCCGTGGCAGGCACCGCAGGCACCGGCCTCGGACTGCATCTCCACCAGACGGACGGTCTGGCCGAAGATGTTCTTCTTACCCTTGGCAGACCACTCGTCGGCATGCTCCGCCATGGGGCTGGACGGGGTGATGGGGTAGATGGCAGCAACTTCTGAGAAGGCATATGCCACATATGCCGCCGCTTCGTTACCGTCGCAGATCTTCATGAGCTTACTCATTTCTCTTTTTTCCTCCTCTTTATTCCGGTGGTTTCCGCTGAGGAAACAGCGAAAGCACGCAGATATACAATTTACATGGTAACACATTTCAGGGGAAAGTCAATTCAGGTGGCCGGATTTCTGCATTTTCCCCGATGTGGGGTAAATTTTTTTGTGAAAAAAGTCAAATCACCACAGGCTTACCATCAAAAGCAAGCCGCCCGTTCTTTACGGTCACGCTGCCTCCCAGACGGTTGGGATAGTCGCCGTCAGGCAGCTCTACCGCCACATCGGCCGCGCCCTGTCCGCACAGGTCGAATACGCCCAGCGCCTTGCCCTCCGGGCCCTCGTAATGTCCCAGCAGCAGGCCGTTTCTCTCCTCCAGCCAATAGCCGCCGGTGATGGGCAGCGTCTGCTTCAGCTCCTTCAGCTTTCGCAGATAGAGCTGCATGTCCCGCTGCATGTCGCCATAGTTGCTCTGATTTTCAAAGAAGTCCACCCGTTCCTTGGGGGCGTATTCCATGCCGCTGTAGAGCATCACAGTGCCCCGCTGGAAGTAGAGGAACGCCACCCAGTTGTCCAGCTGGGTATCGTCCCTCATCCAGCTGGCGGCACGGGGTGTGTCGTGATTTTCCAGATACCGGGCTTTGACGTAGCTGCCGGGATAGGTCAGCTCCTGATAGGTCAGGATATCCGCGTACTCCCGCAGACTCACCTTTCCGGTCAGCACGCCCTCATAGAAGGGCCAAACGTCGTAATCATAGGTAAGGTCGAACACGGACTGCACCTCGGTATCCGTGGCGCAGTAAGCGCCCATTCTCCGCATGGCCAAAACATGAGCGCCGTGAACGCTCTCCGCCAGCCAGATACAGCCGGGACGGATGATCTCCACCTCGTCACGGGCCTGCCGCCAGAACTCCACCGGCACAGCGCTGGCTACATCACAGCGGAAGCCATCCACGATGGCAGCCCACTGCTTCAGCGTATCGATCTGATAGCGCCACAGGTCGCGGTTGCTGTAATCCAGATCCACAATATCCCACCAGTCGGCCACCTTGCGGGCGGGTCTTCCCTGCTCGTCCCGCAAAAAGAACTCCGGGTGCGCCTCCGCCAGCACGGAGTCCGGCGAGGTATGGTTATACACCACGTCGATGATGCACTCCATGCCCCGGTCGTGGATGGCGTCCACCAGATGGCACAGGTCGTCCACGGTGCCCATGTCGGGGTTCACCGCCCGGTAATCCCGGATGGCATAGGGGCTGCCCATGGTGCCCTTACGGCCCTCCTCGCCGATGGGGTGAATGGGCATCAGCCACAGGATATCCGCACCCAGCGCTTTCAGGCGGTCGAGATCGCCCTCCAGCGCACGGAACGTGCCCTCCTTGGTGTGTCCTCGAACAAACACGCTGTAGATCACCTGCCGCCGCAGGGAGAGATCGGTGTTAACTGCCATAAGAAAGCCCTCCTTTTTGAATATTATTGCAGCATCGAGAGGAACTCGTCCTCCGTCAGCACGGGGATATTCAATTCCTGCGCCTTGCGCAGCTTGCTTCCGGCGTTCTCACCGGCCACCACATAGGTGGTTTTCTTACTGACCGAGCCGCTGGCCTTACCGCCCCGCTGCTCGATCATGGCGGCGGCCTCGTCTCGGGTAAATTTCTCCAGCGTACCGGTCAGCACGAAGGTCTGTCCGGCAAAGCGGTCGTCCACCTTCTCCTGATGGCTGGTCATGTTGACGCCTGCCTCACGAAGCCGGGCAAGCAAGTCCTGCGACTGAGGGCTCTCCAGCCACTGGCGGATATACCGGGCGGTGATGGGGCCCACGTCGTCGATGGCGGTCAACTCCTCCTCCGACGCGGCGGACAGCGCATCGAAGCTGCAGAAGTGGGCGGCCAGCACCTTGGCGGCCTTGTCTCCTACCTGACGGATGCCCAGCGCGCTGAGAAGCCGCCACAGGTCGTTTTCCTTGCTCTTTTCGATGGCGGCCACGGCGTTGGCGGCGGATTTCTCGCCCATGCGGTCAAGCTGGGCAATATCCTGCACCTGCAAGCGGTACAGGTCGGCGGCGGTTTTCACAAGGCCACTTTCCACTAGCGACTGGATCACCGCCGGGCCCACGCCGTCAATGTCCATGGCATTCCGACTGGTAAAATGGGTCAGGTTCCGCAGCAGCTGGGCGGGACACTCCGCGCCGGTGCAGCGGATGGCCACACCGTCCTCGTCCCGGCTCACCGGTGCGCCGCATACGGGACACACCTCCGGCAGATAGTAGGGCACAGCGCCGGAGGGACGCTTGTCCTTTACCACCTCCACGATCTCCGGGATGATTTCCCCCGCCTTCTGGACGATGACGGTATCGCCGATGCGGATATCCTTAGACGTGATGAAATCCTGATTGTGCAGCGTGGCGTAGGTAACGGTGGTGCCCGCCAGACGCACCGGCTCCAGCACCGCCTTGGGGGTCAGCACGCCGGTGCGGCCCACCTGCACCACGATATTCTTCAATACCGAGGGCTTCTGCTCCGGCGGATACTTGTAGGCCACCGCCCAGCGGGGACACTTGGCGGTGCTGCCCAGCACTTCACGCTCCGGCAGGCTGTCCAGCTTGATGACCGCACCGTCGATGTCAAAGGGGAACGCCATACGCTCGTCCCCCAGACGGGCGATCTCGGTGATAATGTCCTCCGCCTTGGCCAAAGGCTTGTGGGGGATCACCTTGAAGTGCTGGCTTGCCAGATAGTCCAGCGTCTCGGTATGGCTGGTAAACTCCCGCCCCTTGGCCAGCTGCAAATTGAAGATGGCGATATCCAGCCGCCGCTGGGCGGCGATCTTGGGATCCAACTGCCGCAGAGAGCCCGCAGCGGCGTTGCGGGGATTGGCCATCAGGGGCTTGCCCTCGATCTCCCGTCGGGCGTTGATCTCCTCGAACACGCTGCGGGCCATATAGACCTCGCCCCGGACAATGAGATGGGGCAGCTTCTCCGGCAGCGTCATGGGGATGGAGCGGATGGTGCGCAGGTTCTCTGTCACGTCCTCCCCCACTCTGCCGTCGCCGCGGGTCGCGCCACGGACGAACACACCGTCCCGGTACTCCAGCGCCACGGACAGGCCGTCCACCTTGGGCTCCACGCTGTACAGGGCGTCAGGCAGGTCGGCGGCTAACTTATCCAGAAAGTCCTGCACCTCGCCGCTGTCAAATACATCCTGCAAGCTCTCCAGCGGTACCTCGTGCCGCACCTCCTCAAACTGGCTCAGCAGCTTGCCGCCCACCCGCTGGGTGGGGGAATCAGGAGTGATCTCCTCCGGATGCTCCTTCTCCAAGTCCTCCAGCTTCCGCAGCAGATGGTCGTACTCATAGTCCGACATGGTGGGCGCGTCCAGCACGTAGTAGAGGTAGCCGTTGGCGTTCAGCGTCTCACGCAGCTGCTTCATTTCTTCACGATAGTCCATACTCCATCCTCATTTATCCGTTGTTCATGATATAGTCCTCGGCATACTGTCCGATCTCGTCAGGCATGGTGCTGAAATAGGTGTAGGTATCCGGCACGCCGCCCACAATCACCGTCTCCGCCACGGCGATCTCGTTGGACACCCTGGTGGAGGTTTTCATTCCCGGCAGGAGGATGCTCATATACACATCCACGTCCAGAAAGATCTGGTGCCGGGTCTGGTTGATGCCTGCGGCGGTGAACTGGTTGCGGAACGCGGCGCTGGCGCTGCCCACCGCCTGCATCCGCACAAAGAGACTGGGGCCGCGCCCCGCCAGCAGCGCCGAGCCGGTCAGCGTCCCCAGCGGGATTTCCAGTTCACTGGTGGCCACCTCTGACAGCCGGTGCAGTATTTCATCGGTGATCTGGCCCTGCATGCGGTTCACCTCCGCCACGTTGCTGCGCAGCGCGGTGATATGGCCCGTTTCATCCTTCTCAAAAATCACGAAATTCTGATAGTCAATGTCGCCGTTTTCCACCGCCTCATTGACGGCGGCGGACACGATGCGGTTCACCAGATTGGATACTCTTGCGGTGGCCATGCTGGTCATCACCGGCTTCAGATGCCACAGCAGCGACACCGCGGCTGCCAGCAACGCCAGCACCAGCAGCGTCAGCCATATTCCCACCCGCTGGCGGCCTGTCAGGCGCAGATAGCGCAAGCGCTCCACAGCACACACCCCCTTTCATGGAAGCGTATGCCGGGGCGGCTTATCCTTATTCCTGCCAGCCGTTGACGATGGCCTTGAAGGTCTTTCCCCGCTCGGCAAAGTTCTTGAACTGGTCAAAGGCGGCACAGGCAGGCGACAGCGTTACCACATCGCCGGGTACGGCCCTGTCCCGGGCGGTCTCCACCGCTTTCTGGAAGGGCGTGACCTCCACGATCTCCGGATGGCCGGGCTGATAGCCCTCGGCATTCTCCACGGCGGTTCTGATCTTGGCGGCGGTAGCGCCGCACAGCACCAGCAGCTTCACGTGTTCCACGATCTCGCCGCCCAGCGCGTCGAAGGGGATGTGCTTATCATAGCCGCCGGCGATGAGGATCACCTTTTCCGGGAAGGAGCGCAGTCCCGCCGTGGTGCGGCTGGGGCTGGAAGCGATGGAGTCGTTATAGTACCGCACGCCCCGGTAGGTGCGCACCAGCTCGATGCGGTGCTCCACACCGCCGAATTCACGGGCGAAGTCCCGGATGGTCTCATCCGGCACAAGACCGTCCACAGCGGCGATGGCCGCCATGTAGTTCTCCACATTGTGAACGCCCGGCAGCTTGATATCGCCGGTGGTCATCACAGTGCGTTCTCCCCTGCCGTCACGGCAGACGATGGCGTCGCCCCGCAGGAACACGCCCTTTTCCGGCTCCGCCTGACGGCTGAAATACACCGCCCGGTCGGGAACGCTCTCGCCCTGACGGCGGGTAATGTCGTTATCGAAATTGAAGATGGCCTTATCGCCCGGCTTCTGGTGGCGGAAGATATTCTCCTTGGCGGCCACGTACTCCGCCATGTCCTTGTGAACGTCCAGATGGTTGGGCGCCAGATTGGTCATAACGGCGATATGGGGACTGCACGGCATGGTCATCAGCTGGAAGCTGGACAACTCCAGCACCGCGTAATCGGTGGGCTGCATCTCCCCCGCCTCACACAGCAGAGGATGGCCGATGTTGCCGCCCACATGGACGGTGCGCCCCGCCTTCTTCAAAAGCTCCGCGATGATGGTAGTGGTCGTGGTCTTTCCGTCGCTGCCGGTCACGGCGATGATGGGACAGGGGCAGACCTGAAAGAACACCTCCATCTCGGAGGTCAGCACACTGCCGCCAGCCACAGCCTTTGCCAGCTGGGGCACATCGGGCCGCAGACCCGGCGTGCGGAAAATGATATCCTGATCCAGTCCCTCCAGATAGTCCGAGCCAAGCTGCAAATGTGCGCCGCCCTGCTCCAGCTCACCGGCCAGCTCGCCCAGCTGCTCCCGCGTCCGCTTGTCGCAGGCGGTCACGGCGATGCCCTCACGCAGTAGCAGGCGGATCAGCGGCGTATTGCTGACACCGATGCCCACCACCGCCACGGTCTTTCCGTGGATGGAATCCAGATACTCCTGTAATGTCATGGGATGACCTCCCCTATTCTCAAATTAAAATCACTATATTATACCGCACCCGGCAGCCGGATTCAATCAAAATGAGGAAAAAACATCCCCTTATGGCAAACGCCCCTGAAACACGGAGTTTCAAGAGGCGTCTGCCACATATAGGAAGGTAGGTATGGGTTACTTGACACCAAACAGCAGATCGCTGTAGGTGGGGAACGGCCAGTACTGAGACGCCGTGCAGGTCTCCGCTTCGTCGCAGGGAGCCCGCAGCGCCGCCATCTTGGGAATGACCGTATCACGGATGGCACAGGCGGCCTCGGTCACGTCGTCGATCTTATGATAGCCGTCCAGTGCGGCTTCCAGCTCCCCGGCAGCAGCGTCGATCTGGTCGGCAAGACCGGACAGCTTCTCGATCAGCCCCGTCTCGTACTTTCCGCTCAGCGTGGGGACAACAGCCTTCTTGGCGGCAAGCCCCTCTGCCAGCTTGGCGGTATAGTCCTCCACAGCAGGCAGGATCTCCTTGCGGGCCATGTCCACCATGGTCTGTGCTTCGATGTTGACGGTCTTGCGGTAGTTATCCAGCATGATCTCGCAGCGGGAGCGGATCTCCGCCTCGGACATGACCTTCAGCGAGGTCAGCATGTCCACGTTCTTCTGCTCCAGAATACAGGGCAGCGCGTCGGGGGTGGTCTTCAGGTTCAGCAGGCCCCGCTCCTCGGTGGCCTCCTTGATCCACGCGTCGTCATAGCCGTTGCCATTGAAGATGATCCGCTTGTGGGCCTTGATGGTCTTTTGGATCAGGTCATGGAGGGTGGACTCAAAGTCGTCGGCCTTTTCCAGTACGTCGGCGTACTGCTTCAGCGACTCCGCCACGGCGGCGTTCAGCATAATGTTGGTGCAGGCGATGGAGTTGGAGGAGCCCAGCATACGGAACTCGAACTTATTGCCGGTAAAGGCGAAGGGAGAAGTACGGTTGCGGTCGGTGGTGTCGCGGATGAACTTGGGCAGCACGTGGACGCCCAGCTTCATGACCCGCTTTTCCGTACCGCTATAGGGCTCGTCCTTCTCGATAGCGTCCAGAATGGCCGTCAGCTCATCGCCCAGGAAGATGGACACCACAGCGGGCGGCGCCTCGTTGGCGCCCAGACGGTGGTCGTTTCCGGCGGTAGCCACCGACAGCCGCAGCAGATCCTGATAGTCGTCCACCGCCTGAATAACGGCGCAGAGGAACAGCAGGAACTGAGCGTTCTGATAGGGCGTCTCGCCGGGGGTCAGCAGATTCACGCCGGTATCGGTGGCCATGGACCAGTTGTTGTGCTTGCCGGAGCCGTTGACACCCTCAAAGGGCTTCTCGTGCAGCAGACACACCAGACCGTGGCGGGCGGCCACCTTCTGCATGATCTCCATGGTCAGCTGGTTATGGTCGGTGGCCACATTGGTGGTGGTATAAATAGGAGCCAGCTCATGCTGGGCAGGCGCCACCTCATTGTGCTCGGTCTTGGCCAGAATGCCCAGCTTCCACAGCTCCTCGTTCAGATCGGCCATGTATTCCGCCACACGGGGCTTGATGGCGCCGAAATAGTGGTCGTCCATCTCCTGACCCTTGGGGGGCTTGGCGCCGAACAGGGTGCGGCCGCAGAAGATCAGATCCTTCCGCTTGTCGAACATCTCCCGATCCACCAGGAAATACTCCTGCTCCGGGCCAACGGAGGTTCGGACACACTTCACGTCCTCGTTGCCGAACAGGTGCAGCACCCGCAGGGCCTGCTTGTTCAGCGCCTGCATGGAGCGCAGCAACGGTGTCTTTTTATCCAGCGCCTCGCCGCCGTAGGAGCAGAACGCCGTGGGGATACACAGGGCCTTGTCCTTGATAAAAGCGTAGGACGTGGGATCCCACGCGGTATAACCGCGTGCCTCGAACGTGGCCCGCAGACCGCCGGAGGGGAAGCTGGAAGCGTCCGGCTCGCCCTGGATCAGCTCCTTGCCGGAGAACTCCATGATGACACCGCCGTCGGGAGACGGGGCGATAAAGCTATCGTGCTTTTCGGCGGTGATACCGGTCAGAGGCTGGAACCAATGGGTAAAGTGGGTAGCGCCGTGCTCTACGGCCCAATCCTTCATCGCGTCCGCCACAGCGTTGGCCACTTCATTATTCAGGCTGTCGCCCTCATCGATGGTCTTCTTCAGCGAGGTATACACCTCGTAGGGCAGCCGCGCTTTCATCACGCGGTCGTCAAACACCAGACTGCCAAAATATTCCGGAACTGTGCGCATTACGATCCACTCCTTTTCTGATAAATAAATGAAAAAGGCATCAAGGAGAACACTCTCCAAGACGCCTTTGCCTTCGATGGGGGTCATTATATGCGCTCTGCACAGATTTGTCAATGGTGGATTTCCACAACTTTTGCCGTTTCGTCGGTTGACTTTATGATGCCGCCGTGCTATAATCCTCCTTCAAGATGAGCAAAGGCGTTCATCCACACGGGACATCTGTTCCAAGTGGATGAACGCCTTTTTGTTTTTCTACCTTGTGCTTCTGCAGAAAGGATGACCATTATGAAGCTGGAAGGCGAAGTCCGCATCCCCTCCGGATGCGCCATTTCCGCCGTCATCTCCCGCGAGGGAAAACGGATGACCGGCGAATCCATTATCCACAGCATGATCCCCATGCATGACCGTTCCAACGGTCTGGGCGGCGGCTTTGCCGCCTACGGCATCTACCCGGAGTACCGGGAGCTTTACGCGTTTCACATCTTTTTTGACGACAACACCACCCGCCGGGAGTGTGAATCCATTCTGAAGGAGGGCTTCGGGATCGTGCAGGCTGAGACCATCCCCATCCGTATCATCCCGGAGATCACCGACGTGCCCCTGATCTGGCGGTACTTCGTATCGCCGCTGCATTCGGTGCTGGCCCGGCTTCAGCTGGATGAAAAGGAGTTCGTGGCCCGCACCGTCATGGAGCTGAACACCAGGCTCAAGGGCGCGTATGTGTTCTCCAGCGGCAAGAATATGGGTGCCTTCAAGGCGGTGGGCTACCCGGAGGATGTGGGCCGCTTCTACCGGCTGGAGGAATACGAGGCCTACAGCTGGACGGCTCATGGCCGCTATCCCACCAATACCCCCGGCTGGTGGGGCGGCGCGCACCCCTTTGCTCTGTTGGATTACTCCATCGTTCACAACGGAGAAATCTCCTCCTATGACGCCAACCGCCGGTATATCGAGATGTTCGGCTATAAGTGTACGCTGCAAACCGATACCGAGGTCATCACCTATATCGCCGACTATCTGCTGCGGCGGCAGGGACTGACCCTTGAGGAGATGGCCTCGGTCATCGCCGCGCCGTTCTGGAGCACCATTCGGGGAAAGGCCGCTCCGACCGCCCGGCAGCTGACCTATCTGCGCACTATGTTTCCCAGTCTGCTGATCACCGGCCCCTTCTCTATCGTTCTGGGCTTCAACGGTGGGCTGATGGCTCTGAACGACCGGCTGAAGCTCCGCTCCATGGTGACGGCGGAAAAGGACGACAAGGTGTTCATCGCCAGCGAGGAGGCCGCCATCCGCACCATGGAGCCAAATGCCGAACACCTCTACGCCCCTATGGGCGGCGAGCCGTTCATTGTGAAAGTGAAAGAAGGTGCCTATTGATGTCCATCGACTACATTAGCCCGGAATTTGAGGTGATCCGCAATGACCCGCGCTGCACCCGCTGCCGCGTCTGTGAAAAGCAGTGCCCCAACGGCGTCCACACCTATGATCCGGAGCACGGTCTCATGCTCAGCGACGAGAGCAAATGCGTCAATTGCCAACGCTGCGTGTCATTCTGCCCCACTCACGCCCTGAAGATCGTGAAAAACGACAACCAGCTGCGGCAAAACACCAACTGGCCCAGCGCCGCCATCAACGAGATCTATAAGCAGGCCGCTACCGGCGGCGTACTGCTCAGCTCTATGGGCAGTCCCAAGTCGCTGCCGGTGTACTGGGACAATATCCTTATCAACGCCTCTCAGGTGACCAATCCGCCTATCGACCCCTTGCGGGAGCCTATGGAGACGCGGGTATTTCTGGGCAAGAGGCCCGACGCCATCCGCCGGAACGGAGACGGCACTCTGTGTACCGACCTGCCGCCCCAGCTGGAGCTGTCGGTGCCTATTCTGTTCTCCGCCATGAGCTATGGCTCCATCAGCTACAACGCCCACAAAAGTCTGGCGCAGGCAGCGCAGCAGCTGGGCATCTATTACAACACCGGCGAAGGCGGGCTCCATGAGGATTTCTATTGCTACGGTGACAACACCATCGTGCAGGTGGCCTCCGGCCGGTTCGGCGTACAGGAAAAGTATCTCAATACCGGCGCCGCCATTGAGATCAAGATGGGTCAGGGCGCAAAGCCCGGCATCGGCGGGCACCTGCCCGGCAACAAGATCACCCCCGATGTGTCCCGTACACGAATGATCCCGGAGGGCGCCGACGCCATTTCCCCTGCGCCCCATCACGATATCTATTCCATTGAGGATCTGCGGCAGCTGGTCTACTCGCTGAAAGAGGCCACCCAGTACAAAAAGCCCGTCATCGTCAAGGTGGCGGCCGTCCATAATATCGCCGCCATCGCCAGCGGTATTGCCCGCAGCGGCGCGGATATCATCGCCATCGACGGCTTCCGGGGCGGCACGGGAGCCGCGCCCACCCGTATCCGGGACAATGTAGGCATCCCCATTGAGCTTGCACTGGCGGCGGTGGATCAACGGCTGCGGGATGAAGGCATTCGCAACAGCGTATCCCTGATCGTAGGCGGCAGCATCCGCTCGGCGGCGGATGTGGTAAAGGCCATCGCCTTAGGGGCCGATGCCTGCTATATCGCCACAGCTGCCCTGCTGGCCATGGGCTGCCACCTGTGCCGCACCTGCCAGACCGGACGCTGCAGCTGGGGCATCGCCACCCAGCGCCCCGATCTGGTAAAGCGTCTCGATCCCGACGAAGCCACCGCCCGTCTGGTGAATCTGGTCACTGCGTGGAAGCATGAGATCAAGGAAATGATGGGCGGTATGGGTATTAACTCCATCGAGGCCCTGCGGGGCAACCGGGTCATGCTACGGGGCGTGCACCTGACGGAAAAGGAGTTGGCGATTTTGGGAATCGCCCACGCGGGAGAATGAAATGGCTGCTATCACGATTTTTTATGAAAAAATACATGGAAAAAAAGCAGGAGGTGTGGTACAATATGGACTTCATTGAAGCGGCTCCCCTATCCTTTTCCCAACTGAACGAAACGATCCGCAGCGCAGGGCCGGACTGCCGGGTCTGCGGCTGTCTGGGACAGCGATTCATTGCCGCCGGAATGAACGGCAAGCGCATCATCATTGACGGCATCCCCGGCAATGCCCTTGGCGCGTACCTTAACGGAGCGGAGATCACCGTTAACGGCAACGCGCAGGACGCAGTGGGCGATACCATGAGCGCCGGGCGCATCGTCATCCATGGCAGTGCCGGAGACGCCGCAGGCTACGCCATGCGGGGCGGCGAGATCTATATCGAGGGAAACGCCGGCTACCGGGCCGGTATTCACATGAAAGCCTATCAGGAGCACAAGCCCGTGCTGGTCATCGGCGGCCGGGCAGGAAGCTTTCTGGGCGAATATCAGGCCGGCGGGCTGATCGTGGTGCTGTCGCTGCACACCGACGGACGCCCTGTGGTCGGTTACTTTCCCTGCACGGGAATGCACGGCGGCAAGATGGTCTTCCGGGGCGATGTGTCCAACATCCCCTTTCCCCCTCAGGTGACCTCCCGTCCCGCCACAGAGGAGGACATGGCGGAATTCGCCCCCTATGTGCGGGAATACTGCCGTCTGTTTCACCTTGACCCGGAGCTGCTGCTCCGTGACGCTTATACCGTTATCACTCCCGACAGCAAGAACCCCTATCAGCAAATGTACGTTGCAAACTGAGAAAGGCAGGCTCTCCCTATGAACTATTCCAAAGACGAGATCAAGCAGTACGTGACAGAGGAGGATATCAAATTCATCCGTCTGGCCTTCTGCGACCTTTCCGGGCGGCAGAAGAATATCTCCATCCATCCCGACGAGCTTGACCGGGCGTTCACATACGGTATTGCCTTTGACGCCTCCGCCATTCCCGGCTTTGGCGACGAGGTACATTCCGACCTGTTTCTGCGTCCGGATACCGCCACGCTCTCCCTGCTGCCTTGGCGGCCGGATCGCGGCAGGGTGGCCAGGATGTTCTGCGGCATCACCCGCCCTGACGGCACGCCCTTTGAGGCCGACACCCGGCAGCTTCTGCAAAAGGCTGCGGCAGAAGCGGGCAAAATGGGGATCACCTTTGCCTTCGGCACAGAAATGGAGTTCTACCTGTTCCAGCGGGACGAGGCGGGCGAGCCTACCCGCATTCCCTACGACCGGGCGGGCTACATGGACATTGCGCCGGAGGACAAGGGCGAGAACGTGCGGCGGGAGATCTGCCTGACGCTGGAGCAGATGGGCATTCGTCCGGAATGCTCCCACCACGAACAGGGGCCGGGACAGAACGAGATCGACTTCCGCTATTCCCAGCCGCTGACGGCGGCGGACAACGCCGCCACCTTCCGCACGGTGGTGGACAGCGTGGCAGTGCGGAACGGTCTGGCGGCGGATTTCTCCCCCAAGCCTCTCAGCGGCCAGCCGGGCAACGGCATGCACATCAATATCTCCGCCAAAAGCGCCGACGGCGCGGAGGTGATGCCCTCCCTCATTGCGGGTATCCTGGCCCACATCGCGGAGATGACCGTATTTCTCAATACGGTGGACGCCTCCTACCTTCGCTTCGGCGGCAGCAAAGCGCCCCGCTACATCTCCTGGTCCAGCGAAAACCGCTCCCAGCTGATCCGCATCCCCGCCGCGCAGGGAGAATACCGTCGGGCTGAGCTGCGCTCCCCCGATCCACTGTGCAACCCCTATTTGGCCTTTGCCCTGCTGATCTACGCGGGCCTTGACGGTATCCGGCGGCAGATGGAGCTGCCGAAGGCGGCGGATATCAACTTCTTCAGCGCGTCCGAGGAGGTCAAATCGGCGTTCAAGACCCTGCCCGCCACGCTGGCGCAGGCCAAAGCCGCCGCCGAGAGCAGCGCCTTCATCGCGGATATTCTGCCGCCGTCTATCATCGACTACTACACCAGATAATCTCACTTACAGGCGAAAGGAGGGATAGGTATGGAACTGGTTCAGCATGTTTACAGTGTGCTGGCGATCTCCACACGGGAAAAATTCTATACGTCCCTCCGTGGCCTGCTGCCGGAGGATCGGTACTCTCCCCTGTGCTGGGAGAGCGATGTGACCAGCGCGCGCCGCCTTTTGCTGGAGCGCACCTTTGACATCGTCATTATCAGCACGCCGCTGCCGGATGAATTCGGCACGAAGCTGGCCATGCACGTGGTGGACAGCAGCAGCGCCGGCGTGCTGCTGCTGGTGGGTGCCGAGCACTATCCGGATATCTCGGTGCGCCTGTCGCCTTACGGCATCCTGACGCTGCAAAAGCCCACTAACCCTCAGTTGATCCTGCAATCCCTGCAGCTGCTGTGCGGCACAAGGGAACGGCTGCGGAAAATGGAGCAGAAAACCGCCTCCATCGAGGAAAAAATGGCGGAGATACGGCTGGTGAACCGCGCCAAATGGCTGCTGATCGACCGCGAGGGCATGACGGAGCAGGACGCCCACCGCTTTATCGAAAAGCAAGCCATGGATCGCTGCATCACCCGCCGGGCCGTCGCCGACCAGATCATCGCCCGCTATCAGCAGGGCTGATATTTGACAAACGGAACGATTTCTGTTATCATGCTCTTCAACCAAACGAAAAGGAGACACGATATGGAAAAGTTCATCCCCTATGAAAAGCTCTCCAAAAAGGAGAAGCGCAAGCGTGACGCCATGCTGCGGAACACCTGGGGGCCGCTGAACCCCGTGACACGCAAAAGCAAGAACCCCAAAGCATACGACCGCCAAAAGGCACGGAAGTGGATCGACGATCCCCTGTCCGTGCCTTTTGCTGTTTCCCGGTAAAAAATCCTTGCGTCCTCCATTACCCAGTAGTACAATAGGGAAAAATCTTACCTATCGGGAGGTATTCTATGAAGCTTGCTCTTTGCCAGATCGCCATGAGCGACAATGAGAACGAAAATCTGGAGCGTCAGCTGTCCGCTCTGCGGCAGGCCGCCCTTCACGGCGCTGACCTGATCGTCTATCCGGAGCTGCAGCTCCACCGCTTCTTTCCCCAGTACGAGGGCCGCGACGTATCGGACAAGCTGCTGACTGCCGATCACCCCATCATCCGGCAATTTCAGGATGCCTGCCGGGAGAACCGCATCATGGCCGCCCCCAACTTTTATCTGCGCGAGCCCTCCGGCTGCTTCGATGCCACGCTGCTGATCGGCGGCGACGGTGCGCTGCTGGGTCGCCAGAAGATGGTGCATATCGCACAGGCGGCGCAGTTCTATGAGCAGGATTACTACACCCCCTCCGACGACGGCTTTCTGGTGTTCGACACGCCCCACGGGAAAATCGGCATTGTGGTGTGCTTTGACCGGCACTACCCCGAGAGCATCCGCACCGAGGCTTTGATGGGCGCCGACCTGATCCTGATTCCCACCGCCAACACGGAAAGCGAACCCATGGAGATGTTCGACTGGGAGGTCAAGGTGCAGGCGTTCCAGAGCAGTGTAGCCGTGGCCATGTGCAACCGCACCGGTACGGAGGGTGACATGGTGTTCTCCGGCCGCTCTCTGGTGACGGATGCCAACGGCGATACCATCGCACAGGCAGGCAGCGGCGAGGAGCTGCTGTACGCCGATGTGGACATGGCCGCTTCCGCCCGTATCCGGAGCGCCCGGCCCTACACCTCCCTCCGCCGCACGGCGCTGTACCGATGATTGCTGTTATCTAAAAAATTTATCAGCCTCCCTAACAAAAAGTCTTGTAAAATATCGACTCCTGCGTTAAGATAGGGATATACAGTGTTAAGATAACGGTATATCTGCAAAATTAATATAAGGAGAGACTTATCACAATGGAACGCATCTTTCACCTGAAGGAGAACGGCACCACCGTCAAGACGGAAATTCTTGCCGGTCTGACCACCTTCATGACCATGGCGTACATCATCGCCCTGAATCCCAACCTGCTGACCAACTTCGCCGTTGGTACGCCCCTCTGGAACGGCGTCTTTCTGGCCACCTGCATCGCCAGCGCCATCGGCACTGTGTGCATGGCTTTTCTGGCCAACAAGCCCTTTGTCATGGCGCCCGGCATGGGTCTGAACAGCTTCTTTGCGGTCATCGCCGGCAACGTGGCCGCCATGCTGAACACCGACTATACCAGTGCTTTTCAGGCGGTGCTGTGCATCATTCTGGTGGAAGGCATTGTGTTCCTGCTGCTGAGCGTGTTCAATATCCGCGACAAGATCGTGGACGCCATTCCTCTGGGCGTGCGGCTGGGCATCGGCCCCGCCATCGGCCTGATGCTGATGAACATCGGCCTTGGCTCCAACGTGGGCATTTACGCTGAGGGCAACGGCTACACCTCCCCCTTCTATGTGCTCCGTGACTTCTTCGGCGCCATGACCCCCAGCGTTATTAAGGATCACATGGGCGCGGAGTACAGCACCATGGTGCTGACCGTTATCACTATGTTCATCGGCCTTTTCGTCATTATCCTGCTGGCCAAGAAGGGCGTTAAGGCCGCCGTTCTGGTGGGCATGCTGGTGGCCTCCGTCATTTACTGGGCGGGCAGCTTTATCTTCCTGAAGGTGAATCCCTTCGCCTCTCTGGAGGGTGCATCCTTCCTGCCTCCCTTTCAGGATATGGTCTGCACCACCCTGTTCAAGTTTGACTTCTCCGACTTCTTCCGCATCGGCTGGTTCACCGCCATCAGCCTGATCATCACCTTCTGCATGATCGACATGTTCGACACCATCGGTACGCTGGTGGGCACCGCTTCCCGTGCCGGTATGACCGATAAGAACGGAAACATGCCCAAGATGAAGGAAGCTCTGCTGTCCGACGCCGTGGGCACTGTGGCAGGCGCCTGCTGCGGCACCTCCACCGTTACCACCTTCGTGGAGTCCGCCTCCGGTGTAGAGGCTGGCGGCCGCACCGGTCTGACCTCCCTGACCTCCGCGGTCATGTTCCTGGCCTGCATGTTCATCGCCCCTGTGGCGGCCATCATCCCCGCCGCCGCAACCTCCTCCGCCCTGATCTACGTGGGCATCCTGATGCTGCAGGGTCTGAAGAACGTGGACTTCGACGATCTGGATCAGGTGGTTCCCGTGTTCATCATGCTGCTGGCCATGCCCATTTCCGGCTCCATCGGCCATGGCATCGGTCTGGCCATGATCTCTTACACCGTTATCAAGGTGTTCTCCGGCAAGGCCAAGGACGTGTCCGCCCTGACCTATGTCATCACCGCCCTGTTCCTGGTGAAGTTCTTCGCCGTGGTGTAACGCACACGGAACGCAATAAAAAGCCCGTCCGGAGCTGTGCTCCGGACGGGCTTTTATTGCATTTATCAGGTATTCAGGAAAGGATCATCCAGCATGCCGAGACGGCGCAGCATGGTTTTTTTCACAGCCTTGAAGATATTCTCGTAGCCGGTGCAGCGGCACAGGTGGCCGCTGAGAAGCTTGCGCAGCTGATCGTCGGTGTAGTACACCTTGCGATCCAGAATCTCGGCGGCAGTCATGATGAAGCCGGGGATGCAGAAGCCGCACTGGATGGCGGTCTCGTCCATGAAGGCCTGCTGAATATCGCTCAGCTCGCCGTTGGGGCCGGTGAGACCCTCCAGCGTGGTGATGTGCTTACCCTCGGCCCACACCGCCAGATACAGGCAGGAGTTGAAGCACTCGCCGTCGATCAGCACATTGCAGGCGCCGCACTCGCCCACCTCGCAGCCCTTCTTCACGGAAGTCAGGCGGAAGTCGTTGCGGAGCATATCGGTCAGGGACGCGCGGACGTCCACCATCTGCTCCACCTCCCTGCCGTTGATCCAGCAGGTCACCAGCGCATACTGTTTCTTTGCCATTACAGCTCACCTCCCGCCAGCTTCACGGATTCGATCAGGCAGCGCTTGGCGCTCTCCACAGCGATGTGGCTGCGGAACGCCTTGCTGGCGCGCCAGGAATCACGGGGATTGATGTCCTCCAGCACCTTGCGGCCGAATTCCTCGATATTTTCCAGCGTCACGGCCTTGCCGTTGATGAACGCCTCCGCATTCACCGCCCGCATGGGGACAGGGCCCGCCACGCCGAAGGCGATACGCACCCGCTCAAAGGTCTTGCCGTCCGGGCTGAGCCGTGCGTTAACAGAGGTGCCCAGGGTGGCGATATCCATGGCGTTGCGCATGGCATACTTGATATAGTGACCCCACGTGCGGTCATAGCTGGCCTTGGGGATCAGGATGGCGGTCTGGATCTCGCCGTCCTCGATCTTCAGATCCACGGTACCGGCCTTGAGATAGAACTCCTTGATGGGGATACGGCGGACGCCGTTTTTGCCGGTGATCTCCACGATAGCCTCCCACGCGTGGAGGGTTGACGCAGAGTCGGCGGAGGTCACGCCGTTGCAGGTGTTGCCGCCGATGGTGCCGGCATTGCGGATCTGCGGGCCGCCCACCATGTCCACCGCCTCGCCCAGCACGTTGATGTACTTCTGGATGATGGGCTCGTTGGTAATATGGGTGAAGCTGGTGAGACTGCCGATGCGGATGTTCTCCTCCTCGTCGATGGAGATGCCCCGCATCTCGTCACACTTCTGGATGGAGATCAAAGCCTTACCGGCCCGCTTGCCCTCACGCATCTGCACCAGCACGTCGGTGCCGCCGGCGATGATCTGGGCCTCGGGATGCTCCAGACGAAGGCGCACAGCATCCTGTACGTCTTTCGCCTCGTAAAGCGCTAACATATCATACATTGCTGCGTACCTCCTTAGTCTTGGATCAAGCCCTCTTCACTGAACCGCTTGAAGAGGATGTGGGCGTTCATGGGATTCTGGTCAATGGTCACGCCGGTGGCGTTAAGAATAGCGTTGCGGATGGCAGGTGCACCGGAGCATGCCGGGGGCTCGCCCAAAGCCTTGGTGCCAAAGGCAGAGGTGGGCTCGGCATTCTCCACGAACTGCACCGCCAGATGGGGGTGATCCATGATGGTGGACAGCTTATAGTCCAGCAGGTTGTTGTTCAGGGGCTTGCCGGTCTTTTCGTCGAACAGCAGCTGCTCACCCATGCCGTAGCCGATGGCCATGGACATGCCGCCGTGAACCTGCGCTTCGGCCAGGGCCGGGTTGATGAGCTTGCCGCAGTCGTGGACGTTGATAATATTCTTCAGCGTCACCTTGCACATGGGGATATCCACCTCGATATCCGCGAAGGTGCAGCCGAAGGAATAGGCGTTGTTCTGGATGGTATAAGTACTCTCCGCCGTAATATGCTCGGAATCGTTGGGGTTATACTGGGCGGTCATGGCCAGCTCACTGAGGGACATCAGCACCTTGCCATCGGTGTTGCGGACGATGTTGCCGTCCACGATATCCATGTTATAGGTGGCCTGACGGGTGAGCTTCTGGGCATAGGCCAGAATTTTCTCTCTCAGCAGCAGGCCGGTCTTGCGGATGGAGAAGCCCGCTACATAGGTCTGGCGGCTGGCGTAAGCGCCCAGACCGGTAGGCGTGATATCCGTATCCTGACAGGACACCACATGCACGTCCTTATAGCTCTTCAGGCCCACGATATCGGCGGTCATCTGGGCATAGGCGGTGTCGGCGCCCTGACCGATCTCCGTCTCGCCGCACTGCATAGTGACGGTGCCGTCCAGATTCAGCAGCATACGGTTGGAGCTTGTCTCCAGAGAGATAGGATACACGGCGGTGTTGTACCAGAAGGTCGCCACGCCGATGCCGCGGCGGATGGGGCCGGTGTCCTTGGCGTACTCGGCCACCTTGCGGTCATAATCCATGTACTTGCGGCCCACCTCCAGGCATTCCCGGAAGGAGTCGTTATAGTTGACATTGTGGCTGAAGCCGTCCTCATAGCCCTGAGGCATGATGTTCTGCATACGGAAGGCCAGCGGATCCATGCCCACGGCTCTGGCGCACTCATCCACGTTGGACTCGTCGGCGAAGGACGCCTGGGGCATACCGTAGCCGCGCATGGCGCCTGCGGCGGGACGGTTGGTGAACACCGTCCACGCATCACACTCCATATTGTCGCAGGGATAGTGCTGGGGAAAGGAGCCCATGGCCTTGGCCACGATGGAATGACCGTGAGAGGCGTAAGCACCCTGATTGGAGAAGCACTCCACCTTGCGGGCGGCAAAGGTGCCGTCCTTCCGCAGCCACGACACAATGTGGAAGCGGATAGCGTGGCGCACACGGTTGGAGACGAAGGTCTCCTCGCGGGAGCAATCGATACGGACGGTGCGTCCGCCCACCTGCGTGGTGCACCACGCGCACAGGGGCTCGTACAAAGCGTCCTGCTTGTTGCCGAAGCCGCCGCCGATATAGGGCTTCACCACCCGGATATCCGCCCAGGGACGGCCCAGCGCCTGTCCTACGATACGGCGGATGATATGGGGGATCTGTGTGGAGGAGACCACCACGATGCGGCCGTTCTCCTCATAGGCGAAGCAGCCGTGATTCTCAATATGGCAGTGCTGCACGGTGGGGGTGTCGTACCAGCCCTCCACCTTGATAAGACCCGGCTCCTGAATGGCGGTCTGATAGTCGCCCTTCTTCATGTCGGTGTGCTTGAGGATGTTGTGGGGGAATTTCTCGTGGAGCTGGGGCGCACCCTCCTCCATGGCCTTCTGGGGATCCAGCACGAAGGGCAGCTCCTCGTACTCCACCTTCAGGGCGCGGACACCCTGCATGGCGGCCACCTCATTCTCGGCGATGACCACCGCCACATCGTCGCCCCAATAGCGCACGTGCCGGTTCAGCAGGTGGCGATCCGCCACGTCCTGATGGCCGGGATCCATGGACCAGGGATGGCCCGCCGTGGGGAACGTGATATCCGGCACGTCAAAGCAGGTCAGCACCTTTACCACGCCGTCGATGGCCTCGGCAGCGCTGGTGTCCACCGACTTGACAAAGCCGTGGGCGATCTCCGCGTGCTTGATGCGGACATACAGGGCATCCTGCGGCATCTGATCCTCATAGTATTTTGTCCGGCCCGTCGCCTTGTCATAAGCGTCCACACGGACTTGGCTTCTTCCGACTTCACCCATATGGTTTTCCTCCTCGATATCTGACTTGAAACCGCACTCTGCTAGCAGAAGAAGCGGCAGTTATCCGAAATGATAATGGCAAGCATTCGTTTTGCTAATCATAGCACTTTCCGAACGGTGTGAAAAGAGGTTTACGTTATTTTAATTGGAGAATATCCTGCTTTTTTGTTGACACTTTTTCAAAAAAACGGGTATACTACCAGAAAAAGAGCAGCATAGACAGGAGTGACACGTATGAACATTGGCTGCATCGTAATGGCCGCCGGTATGAGCTCCCGCTTCGGCGGCAACAAGCTGGCGCAGAAGTGGCAGGGCAAAAGCCTGATCCGCCACGCGCTGGAGGCCGTCCCGACGGACAGGCTGTCCGCTGTCGTGGTAGTGACGCAGTATCCGGAGGTGGTGTCGCTTGCGAAGGAATTTTTCTTTACGCCTATTGTCAACAGCCATCCGGAGTACGGCCAGAGCCACACCATTCATCTGGGCGTCAAAGCGCTGGAGGCCTGCGACGCGCTGCTGTTTCAGGTGGCCGACCAGCCGCTGCTGCGGCGTGAAAGCGTGGCGGAGCTGATCGACTTTTACTGCCGCAATCCCGGCCACATCGTGGGCCTTGGCCACGGCGGACAGCGGGGCAACCCCTGCATCTTCCCGGCCCAGTTCTTCCCGGAGCTGTTGAAGATCGAGGGCGACCGGGGCGGCAATGTGGTCATCCGTCAGCATGAGGACGACCTGCTACTGTACGAGGTCCCCGCCAATGAGCTGCGGGACGTGGACACACAGGAAACGCTGGCCCAGCTTTAAGAATGTATCCTTTGTGAGCTGTGACGGCATTGCCGTCACGGCTCTTTTGCTCACTTCTTGGGCGCGTAGGGGGTGTTCTTCAGGGGGAGGTCAAACTCCCGCTGGCCAGTCAGCCGGTAATAGGCGTCGGCGATGGCCGGTGCGGTGGGGATAGAGGTGATCTCGCCGATGCCGATGGCACCGCCGGCCACGTTCAGGCCAGGCTTCTCCACTACGATGGCTTCGATCTCCGGCGGGATCTGGTTGGCCCGGAACAGGCCCAGCATGCCGTACTTGGCGGTGGGCTTGCAGTTCTCGTCGATGGGGTATTTCTCCGTCAGGGCGTAGCCCATGGACATGACCACGCCGCCCTCGATCTGCCCCTCGATGCTGAGGGGGTTGACGGCCTTGCCCACGTCGTGGGCGGCCACCATCTTCTTGATCCGGCCCGTCTCCTTGTCCAGAATGCACATCTGGGTAGCGTAGCCGTAGGCCACGTGGCTGACGGGGTTGGGCACGTCAGCGCCCAGCGGGTCGGTCTTGGCCAGATATTCGCCGTAGAACTCCTTGCCCTTCAGGTCGGCCAGCGTCTTGCCGCTGTCCAGCTCCGCCTTCAGCAGTTCACAGGCGCGGCGGGTAGCCTCGCCCGTCACCAGCGTCTGGCGGGAGCCGGAGGTATCGCCGGAGTCCGGCGCGATCCACGTGTTGCTGCGCTCGTACACGATATCGTCACGGTGCAGACCGGTATTGGTGACCACCACCTGCACCAGCACGGTGCCAAGACCCTGACCGATGCAGGAAGCGCCGGAGTAGATATGTACCTTGGCATCGTCCTCCACGATCAGCTTGCAGCGGCCCCAGTCGGGGATGCCCACGCCCACACCGGCGTTCTTCATGGCGCAGGCAATGCCCACAGGATCGCCGTTTTTCACCGCCTCATCATAGGCGGGCTTGATGGCCTCCAGCGTCTCCACAAGGCCTGTGGACTCGTCCACGATCTGGCCGTTGGGCAGCACGCCGCCGGGTCGGATGGCGTTGCGATAACGGATCTCCCACGGGGAAATGCCCACCAGATCGGCCATCTGGTTCAGCAGCGTCTCGGTGCAGAAGCAGGTCTGCGTCACGCCGAAGCCGCGGAAAGCGCCGGCGGGCGGATTGTTGGTATAGTAGGCGTGACCCTCGATCTCGAAATTCTCGTAAGCGTAGGGGCCTGCCGCATGGGTGCAGGCACGCTCCAGCACGGGGCCGCCCAGCGAGGCAAACGCGCCGGTATCGGACACAACGGAGGCCTTGACGCCCTGAATGATGCCGTTTTCGTCGCAGCCCATGGTGAAGTTCATGTCGAAGCTGTGGCGCTTGGGGTGCACCAGAATGGACTCCTGACGGCTCAGCTTGAACTTGACAGGCTTCCGGGTCAGGTAGCACAGCAGCGCGGCGTGGTGTTGGACAGACATATCCTCCTTGCCGCCGAAGCCGCCGCCCACCAGACAGTTCTGCACCTGACAGTGGTCGTAGTCCACGCCCAGCATGGACGCGCACTCGTGCATGGTGGTATGGGCGCTCTGGTCGGTGGTCAGCAGCTTCACGCCGCCGTTGTCCAGCGGCAGCGCCACGCAGCACTCCGGCTCCAGAAACGCGTGCTCCGTCCACGGGGTGGAAAAGTGCTCGGTCAGCACATACTTGGAATTTTTGATGGCCGTTTCCGCATCGCCGCGGGACACGTGCTTATAGGCCTGCACGTTGCTCTCCTCCTCGTCGAACACCAGCGGCGCGTCGGGAGCGGCAGCCTCGGTGGGGTTATGGACGGCGGGTAATACCTCGTATTCCACCTTCACCAGCTTTTTGGCCTTTTCCACCGTCTCCTGATCCACGGCGCAGATCAACGCCACGCTGTCGCCCAGATAGTGCACCAGCTCTCCCACGCCGATCAGGGTGGGCTGATCCTTCTTCAGGTGACCCACGTTGACCTTGCCGGGGATATCCTTCTGGGTAGCCACGCAGAGCACGCCGGGCAGCGCCTCGGCCGCGGAGGTATCAATGGACAGCACACGGGCACGGGCATACTGGCTGCGCACCGCGCCGCCGTAGCACATGCCGTCCACATACACATCGTCGGGGTACTGGCCGTAGCCCAGCACCTTTTCCTCCACGTCCAGACGGTGAACGCGGCTGCCCAATTTCCAGTCATCGGCGCCGGGAGCGGGGATCTTCCCCTCGCGGAAGATCTTCGCCGCCAGCAGAATGCCGTCGATGATCTTCACATAGCCGGTGCAGCGGCAGATGTTGTTGCGGATGGCAAAGGCCGCCTCCTCGCGGGTGGGGTCGGGATTTACATCCAGCAGGCCCTTGGCGGAGATCACCATGCCAGGGATGCAGAAACCGCACTGAACCGCGCCCGCCTCGCCGAAGGCGAAGGTAAAGACCTCCTTCTCCCAGTCGCTGAGGCCCTCCACCGTGATAATGGTCTTGCCCTCCAGCTTGTCCGTCTGGGGAATGCAGGCCTTGGTGGGCTTGCCGTCAATGAGAACGTGGCAGGTGCCGCAGGCGCCCTCGCTGCATCCGTCCTTCACCGAGGTGAGGTGCAGCTCGTCCCGCAGAAAGCGGATCAGCTTCTGATTTTTTTCCACCGTTACGGTGCTGCCGTTTACGATAAATGTTGCCATATGTTGCGCTCCTCTCTTCCGCCGTGGGGCGGTCAAAAGCGTATCATGCCGCTGTACCTAAAAATTTTTCTATATTATACAATATTTTTCAGTTTTCCGCAAGAACTATACGTAAAAAACGTTATTCTACTTTTCAGATAACGTATCACCGTCCCGATAGGGCAAATAGCTCAGAAAACGCTTGGCGGCGGGCGACAGCTCCTCACCCGGTCGTGTGGCAAGGCCGATCTGGCGGAAAACCGGCTGCTCCAGCGGACGCAGCGCCACCCGATAGGGGATCCGCCGCAGGATCAGCTTCGGCAGAATGCTGACGCCCAGTCCATGCTCCACCATGGACATAACGGCGTAGTCGTCCAGTGTGGTGAACCGCACCTTCGGCACGATCCCGGCCCGCTCAAACACCTGCATCACGTCCCTGTCCCGCTCCCCCGCCTTGTCCAGCAGGATAAAGGGCTGCTCCGCCAGCGCCGATGCCGGGATTTTTTCCAGCGCCGCCAGCGGATGATTCTCCGGCAGCACCGCCATCAACTCGTCCTGCGCCAGACACACGGTTTTCAAGTCGGCCCGTGTGGGAAGGTGCAGGAAGCCGCAGTCCGCCCGGCCCTGCATGACCCACTGCTCGATCTCCGGATACGTCCCCATAAGAATGTCAAAGTCAATGTTGGGATAGTCCTTCTGGAAAGCGCCGATCATATTGGGCAGCCAGTGGGTGGCCACGCTGGAAAATGTGCCGATGGCCACCGTGCCGGACACAAGACCCCGCACCTCCCCCGCTATCTGGCGGCATTGCTCCGCCTGCGCCACCATCTCCCGGAAGGACGGCAGCAGGCGGCAGCATTCGTTGGTGGGGGTAACGCCCTCGCGGCTCCGGCGCAGCAGTGGAAAGCCCACCTCCGCTTCCAGCGCCGCCATCATGCGGCTAACGCCGGAAATGGTATAGCCCATGGCTTCCGCCGCCGCTGTGATGGAGCCCTTGTCGATGGCGCACAGCAGAACACGGCATTTTTCGCTTTCCATGTCCGCACCTCCCATCCTTGACATTTTTTCAAATGTTGCTTGCTATTTTTTCGCTTTACTCAAGGATAAAACAGATGTAGAATCATGTCAACCACCAAAAAGTGGCACGGCGTTTTTCTCTCTGTTTTCTCTCACGCCGTGCCGCTTTTCCATATGCTCAGGAGGTACTTCCATGTATCAGAACCGCCGTTTCTTCATCCGCTATCTCATCGGACTGCTGCTGTTCGGCTTCAACGGCATCGTGGCCAGCCATATCGCGCTGGAGAGCAGCCAGATCGTCCTGCTGCGGACGCTGCTGGGCAGCGTGAGTCTGCTGGCGTTCTTTTTCCTGTTGGGTCATCGGTTCTCCTTCACAGGACGGGGCCGGGATGTAACGCTGGTCCTGCTGTCCGGCGCAGCAATGGGAGCCAGCTGGATGTTCCTGTACGCCGGCTATCAGACCATCGGCGTGTCCACCGCGTCGCTGCTGTATTACTGCTGTCCGGTTATCGTCATGGCGCTGTCGCCGCTGGTGTTCCACGAGGCGCTGACATGGGTGAAAATCACGGGCTTTGTCTGCGTCTGCGGCGGTATCGTACTGGTGAACGGCTGGGGCGGCGGAAGTCTCAGCATCTCCGGTTTTCTGTACGGCATTCTCAGCGCCGTATGCTATGCCGCCATGCTGATCCTCAACAAGAAGGCGGAAAGCGTGGACGGCATGGAGAACTCTCTGCTGCAAATGCTGTCGGCCACCGCCGCGGTGTTTGTGCTTCTGCTGTGTCAAGGCGGACTGTCCATGACCATCACCGGCGCAAGCTGGCCGTGGATCTTACTGCTGGGCATTGTAAACACTGGCTTCGGCTGCTGGTGCTACTTCTCCGCCATCGGCTCACTGCCGGTGCAGACGGTGGCGGTGTGCGGCTATCTGGAGCCGCTGAGCGCCGTCATCTTTTCGGCGCTGCTGCTGCATGAACGGCTGACGCCGCCGCAGATCGTCGGCGCGTGTCTGATCATCGGCGGCGCACTGTTCGCCGAGTGCGTCCATCCCCGGCGGAAGGCAAAGAAAGCAGTTGTACAATAAAAATCAAGTGCGTGCCGCGGCAAGCGGCACGCACTTTTCTTATGACCAGCTCAGTCCCGGCTGGGGATAGTAGTACTCCTGATAGGAGCGCAGCTCGTCCTGACAGACGGGATTGGCAGTCCCTGTGCTGTCGATCTGGTCCAGCACGTTGTTTTTCACCAGCGCCGCGTATTGAAAGCCATCGGGGCCGTAAACGCTCAGCATCAACCGATTGCCGTAATAGGTGGCCACCGCCAGACTTGTGCCGTTGTAGGCCATGGCATAGCGCTCCTCCACGGTGGCGACGGTATAGGCCTGATAAACCGAACTGTTGGGGTCTGAGGGCACATCCTCCGTGAACAACCAGCCCGTATCCTCCTGATACCAATACGTATCGTCCGGATCGTCCTTCCACATCTCATAGCCATAGGACACGGTATCGCAGACAAATTGCAGGTCGTACCCCTCTGCCGATGGCGTCAGCAGCGCCAGACGGCTGCCGATTATCACGGCGGCAAAGTTGTCTCCCTGCTGCATCGATACCTCCGGATAGGCAGTGCGCGTCACCTGAAGCTCCGCCGTGCCGCGGTCATTTTCGTCGGGATAGCTGTAACGGTAGTGGGCAGACTCCGTCGGCTCACGCCACGGGCCGTAATCTTCGTAGATATAGCTGGTCTCGGTATACTCATGGGCCGTCGCTTCGCACAGCTCGATCTGCCGTACCAGATGATAGTCGCCGCTGTCCAGCACCCGCAGCACATAGCGGTCATTCTCCGCCGTCACCAGCAGGATATGGGCGCCGTCGTCACTCTGCCGCAGCAGCATGACCCGCTGCGTTCCGATATCCAGCGGATATACCAGACGGCACTCCGCCACCACCGGAAAGCTGTAGCTGACTGTTCCGGACGATCCACCTCTTTCATTCGTCACCTTCTGCATCCGGACGGGCACATACCACAGGCCGAAGCCCTCCGGCGCCCAGTCAGTCTCAGGCTGTACGTCAGCAGGAAAGCCCACCGTCACCAGTACGCCGTCCTCGCTGGCGGCGCAGTAGGGGGTAAAGGCGTTCTGGACATACTGCAGCCCCGAACCGCTGACATAGTTCATCTGTTGTCCCGTTTCCGTACTGTCCACCCGAAACTCCAGCTCAAAAAAGTCGTTCTCCGTCACGGGGATCCGCAGCTTGTCAAAGGGAATATTCACCCAGTCTTCGTAGTAACCCGGACTGTTATCGGGAGAAATGCCCTCCGTGACGGACTGCTGGGACAGACGCAGGGGATAGCTGTCGTAATAATCGATGGGATAGAGCCGCTTCATGATGTTTGTGCCGCGGCTGTTCGCCCTCCCCTGTCCGCTTGCCGCTTCGCTGAGGATACCGGAAACAATGGGGTCGCGGGTATCTCTCCCTTTCAGCAGACCGGACACGATCCACCAGTCATTGTATTCCTCTCCAAGCAAGCCATAGGGCAGCACCGTCGTGGTCTCCCGGTGGCTGGTCACATGGAAATCCGTGCTATTCGCACCGGACGCCGGATCGTATTTCGTGTACCACCGCAGGCAGCTATCCAGCGCGATGCGGTAGTCCACTGTCAGTCCCTGTGCCGCGCTGCTGTCGCCCAGAGAGGTCAGCACCTGCATCTCGATGGGCAGCGCCGTGCGGGAAACACTGCTGTTCAGCGTGACCAACGCGCCCAGCGCCAGCACCAGGGCCAGCGCCGTTACAAGGATGCGCCGTTTCATGTCACCCCTCCTTGTCGTTCACGTCGCAGAGCACCCGGCTGACCCGGTCGCCCTGATAGCGGTACGTCTCCTTCACGTAGGTCATCAGATCCTTGCCCTGCTCCTCCAGCTCGTCAATGGTGCAGTCTCCCACCAGTTCACCCTTCCGCAGCAGCACCGCACGGGAGATGAAGCTCTGCACCTCCTCCAGCAGATGGGTGGACAGCAGCACGGTTTCGTGCTCCTCCAGAATGCCCAGCAGCACCTTATAGAAATCCTCCCGGTTGAACACGTCGTTCCCGGCAAAGGGTTCGTCCATCAGAATGTAGTCCGCGCCCTGCGACAGGGCCATCACCACCTCGAACTGGTTCTTCATACCGGCGGAGAAGGCCCGCAGCGGCTTTTCCATGGGCAGCTCAAAGAAGTCCATCAATGCCTGAAACCGCTTTTCATTGAACCGGGGAAAATGGGCCTGATAGAAGTCCCGGTGGGCTTTCGGCGACAGCGCCGGAAAGAAGGAGTGCTCACAGGTGGCGAAGCTGAGCCGCTCGATGTTCTTCTCGGTGATAGGCTCTCCATCCAATGTGACGCTGCCCTGATAGGGCAGCAGGCCCAGAATGCACTTCATCAGCGTGGTCTTTCCCGCGCCGTTTTCACCGAACAGGCCCACGATCTGGCCCTGCGGAAGTGTAAAGGACACATCCTCTACCGCTTTCGTGATTCCGTACTTTTTGCTGACGCCTTTCAATTCGATCATATGGCACACCTCCTATTACTGGTAGTAAAAATTGAGTCTGGTTCGATCCAGAGCCTCCAACCGCGCGATATTCTCCGGTGTGGGCAAACATTCCGCTGGGGTCTTGAACCGCCACAGCAGCCAGCACAGCCCCAGCAGCACCGCGCCGGTGGTGAACCGAAAGACCAGAAGCCAGAAGGGGGGCACCGCGTCCAGGGTATTTTTCATAATAAAGAAGGAAGTGCCCCAGATAAAGGCGGCCAGAAACAGCAGGGGTTTGGCCAGGCGGCGCATCACGGCCTCAGACATGGAAAAACGCTCCTCTCATTTTATTTGCGCAGCGGGCAGATTCATGGTAAGATAGGCGGGACCAAAGACAGAGACAGG
>OGPH01000710.1_pt1 | contig 31768 bp, 49 predicted proteins | sample 1552891 | NCBI WGS metagenome assembly OGPH01 (sample SAMEA2580272, study PRJEB22360) | human gut metagenome | biome: human gut; feature: human-associated habitat; material: faeces | place: Denmark | collected 2008/2010 | reverse complement strand
TTTGAAAGCCACTAAAAATAATCTGTCGTGCTTGCAAGTGCTTGAGTGTGGCTCAAAAATAATTACAACCCCGGACGGGTTATATGTACTTAAGGGTGACCTACCCGAGGGCCGTAATTATGTAGCCCATGTGATTAACGGTGATTATAATGCCAATTCCGCAAAAATCGAAAAAGTAATAATCCAAGACAACAACGTCGTTGTACAGTTTGTGGGTGCGGTCAACAATCCTTTCCGGCTAAATTATGTAATATTTTCAGTCCCCTAATTAACCTATAGGTTAATAGGTGTCATATTCTATATCCGCCGCCGCATAAGTGTCATTGGATGTAACGTTAACGCCACCATCTAAGGCAATCTCGGTACGCGAGACTCCGGGAAAAGACCCAGAAGGGCCTACGCTGAATATCCGAGTTTTTGGGTGTACTGCCTCAGGCAATACGAATACAGTAGCAACCTGATTGGCTTGCAACCCTTGTATGCCCAGGTGCACATGTACTCGGCTTCCTGACTTATAGTAGTAGCATCCACCCCAATTAGGATAGTTTTGTCCGGCCAAAGGAGTAATACTGACAATATCCGATGCACTGACATTCAATTTTCTATTTAGTTCTTTAACTGCGAGTGCATCTACAAAGAATCCCTCCTCCGTTACAAGGTCTATTTCCTCCATACTGACCATTCTTTTTTGTGTTGTATCGTATATCTCATTTGCTGATTCAATGAGGTTTTTTCCTTTTGTTTTTAATGATCCGTACTCCCAAGATGGTATTTTTTCTTTAATGAATTCTCCAATAAAATTTTTCAATGTTACCAATTTAAACATTTTAGTCTTATTATTCGTATCGTCTTCCAGCAGTTTGCACTCGTCATTTATCAACAAATCCTCTTCATGCTGGAATATCTGTCTATTTGCCATATATCTTCCTCCTTATAATGGTATCCATCTTAATAATGTTACTCTATGATTTACGATTCCACCGCCTCCTGATTTATACCTTAGACAGTAGTTCCATGGATAGTTGTAGTATCCTCTTACCCATATTTCTTTTCCCGTCTGATCCCCGGTCTTCCCTCCTGTGATTCCGCCAAATTCATTGCTTGATGCCTGTACGACTTGTCCATTCCCTGCATACATTGCAGTATGATTCTGTACATTAAGCAGCACGTCTCCTGGAAGCATTCCACTTCCAGTTTCCAGATCGACTCCTGAAGTCACATCTGAGAATCCTGCTGCCGTAAATACCTGGTACATCGTATGCGTGCTTGGCGTTCCGCCAGGCCTAGTATTTAGCCCTGCAATGTAATACGACCAGCAAACCAGGCTTGAGCAGTCATAATCCGGTCCGTCCCTATTAGCCTGATCATATCCATGCGAATCATCTGCGGCAATTGCCATCGCCCATGCTAGCGCTTTGTTTATAACTTCTGCACTTCCATCGTCCTCGCTCAGCGTATTAAACCAGTTCTGCGCTTGCGTCCCCCGAATCGGCTGATTCTGGTTTTCCGGCCTTTCATAATTTTTTAGAAATGCCATCGCTAGAATTACAGGGGATTCTGTAGACCTCGTGAATTCCTTGAATGACATTGGATACTCGCTCGTTGCTCCCCACTGCTGGTTATTATTCACTTCCCATATAATTCGCTCCAACTGTCCATTTATGTCATCCATCGCATATCCGTTTGTTGATGCCCATGATGTCCACTTTGTTGCCGGTGTCCATTGCACCAGCCCATATCCGCCTGAATAATTACCGGCTATTAATGATTGCCAGATGCCCGGATTGATTGTCGACTCAGTCTGCATATTTCCTAGCATTCCGCATATTGCATTCTTGGTCCATCCCTTGTCAAGAAGGTAACTCATAATATGCTTTGCATTCTCAGTCATCTGCGGCATATTTAGATAAAAATTTCCAGATGTCACTCCCATTAGAAAGCCCCCGTCTCTTTTGCATTACCTCCAACGACGCTTCCATTTACAAATTCCAGGTATGTTCCATCCGAGAATTCCGCTCTTCCGTTCAGCGTGGTATAGGCTCGGCTTCCATCTCCTACGGATACCTTTTGCGCCATTAGGATAATCTCTTGTTCCGCTAGAAGCGTAATATCCTTATTCTGAGAGCGGATTTCATCTGGCGTTACAGATAGATACCGCGTTACGCTTCCTTCCTGATTTCCCGGCACGATTTGTAATTGAGCCGAATCCGCCCCCCATGGAAATACTCTCATCACCGCCTTGTTTCCCCGATAATCTGAAAACTCTATTTCGCCATTATATACGTCTACCATGGTCTTGTCTTTTATATTGTCGCTTATGTAGTGACCTGTGGAGTATACGCCTCTGTTATTCCACTCCCCAATTTTCTCTCCATTTGCTCCTTTCATTCTTAGGATTCCGTCCTTGTTGTTATATCCTCCAAGTTCCAGCAATCCTCCTCGAATCCGATCTGCCAGCATGGTTCCTGCTACGATATAATCCGCAAAGAACCCACGCCCTGTTCCAAACGTGCTCCACTTCCAATCCTTTCCATCTTCTGTCCTTTCTCCGGCAATCATGAATCCTGTTGTCCCGACTGCCATTGCCCCAAATGTCGGAGAAGAGCCGTCAAGATCCTCGAACAGTATCGCCTTGTCCGCCTGCTTTTTCGCATCCTTGGCAGATGCCCTTACTCTTGCCGTCATGGCATCTATCAATCCCGCAACATACTCCCCCTTCACCGTTCCATTCTGATTGATCGCATTATCCGCCCTCTGAAGCACGGACGTCATTTTGTCGAAGTAGTCCTTTTTTATATCTCCTATATCTATTTTTTTATTTCTTTTTAGTATGCAGTCATATACTATTTTTGTTGCCCTTCCACGCGTATTGATATCAAGCCTCCTGTTATAGCATCTGACCGTATCTCCCAGACCGATTCTGACTAAATCCTTGATATCCTCGTATTCCATTGTGCTTTCAAGATCTACGATCTCGACCTGATAACTGATCTTAGGCACGTCGGCGCCTTCCTCGAAGTCCTTTCTTGCCCTTCTTTTCAGTTCCTCCCTAACCTCCTCAATGGTTTCGAATCCTTCTTCGATATCATCTCCAGAACAGTCGGCTTTTAACTTGACGTCCGAATACTGTACTACCTTCGTATAGATTATTGGATATTTCTCTATGTTTGGGCTGTCTATCCATGGCGTATCTCCTTCAAGTGTATAACCGTTGTACGACTCCGGTATAATCCTTGTGACGACCTCTTCCATATTTACGGATTCCTTTATGCTCTCCATATTGAACCCAAATTCGGCCCTTGCCCCGAAATCTCCCCCGCATTGATGATTCATGATCAGGTGGTAGTTGTCATATACCGGCTCTCCTCCCCATCGGTTTATAAAACTATTCTCATCGCTTCCACTGATCGCCTCTATAAGATTCTTCCTGATATAGTATGCGGTTGCGATACTGTCAATATTAGACTCCGCGGTATACCTAGTCCCTCTTGTCATGATATCAAGAGCCTGCTGCCCGGTCTTCTCTGTAGGCCTTACATCAATCATTATCGCATCTCTGGCCGCATCGAAAAATACTGGCCGCGCTTTTGCTGTTACTCCTACGTCATCTTTTTCTCGATCGTAGACCCTGAACATCTGTCCCTCTCCGATAGGCGTATCGCATTTTATTATCGCGTTCTCTACTATCAGTCCTGAGTTATCGTCAAGAGGATTTTCCAGCGTAAGTTCCCATGCTCCGCATAGGTTCATTTCCAATTCGCATACTTCTGGATCAAGAACCGCATTACCGTTATTCTCATAGTCTTGGTTCCATGGACTATATACCTGTATCATTAGTCTACCCTCCAGTTCGGCGTGATGTATGCCTCAAATCCACCGTCAAGCGCTATCCTGTTTGCTCCTTCTTTTAGTGATATATTACTATAGTCGCCCTTTACCATATGCGAAAGGTTTTTCTCTTCCTTATATGCTATCCTGCGTTCTGTATCAGTGATCAGATACCCGTCAACGCTCATCTCCATTCCTCCGTCATTTACTGCAAGATAGCATTTCCCGTTACCTATGATCCGGTATGTCGGTCTGCATCTGCAATATCCGTTGACAATCTCTGTCTCATTCAGCGATGATAAGATTTTTCCCGTTAAATCCTCAAAGCATTTTATAGTGTCCTCATCTGAGTCCCATATTCTCTCATTATCGCTATTTTCCAGGAATAGTTCCTCGTCTGCGAGATCGTTTCCTATAAGTTCTCCGTCCGAGTTCACCAGATATACGTCCTCCATCTCAAGTTTCTTTTCCGTATCTCCTCCTAGGGCATACCATGACGGTGCGCAATGGAATATAGCCTTGAAATTTCCTATTCGTTCGCTTGTCCTGTAGTTATCGTTAATCGTTACGTAATGGCATAGATAGAAGAATTCCTTATCATCTGAGAAGCACAGCCGTGCATTCTTCTGCGATAGCCATCTTCCGATTTGGCGCCATGTCTCAAACCATTTGTTTGCTTCGCATATATAATTAAATTCAATCTCTATGTCTATCCCGTTTTTCCTTCCATTGTCGATATGCAGCACGCCGTCTCTTCCTGGAATCGTCTTTTCCTCGATATCGCGCTCTGGATATGGAATATCCGGCCTATTCCTTGCATACGCATTAACCCTTGACGATGGTATCCCTCCAAGCGACACCTCATATCCCAAGTTCATTTACACCACTCCTAACGCCGCATTCTTTCCGTTCTGCCTCCTGCCGATCCTTTCGATGACCATGTCGGTCATCAGATCTAATAACTTTCTGTCCCCTATATAGATATTGTTCTGTGCCACGATTTCTATTTTTGACAGTGCCTCCTCTATGCTCCGTGCAAGGCTCTCGTTTCCTGCCTGGTTTTCTTCCCTGATATATTTTCTTAGCAGCTCGATTGGAAGCACTGCTTCCTTTCCTGCTTCTCCTCCTCCCATAAGGCTATCTCCATTTGATCCGAAAATCGTTGGGCTGTTTAGGATTCCGCCTTTCGCATACCAGTCTACCTTTAATTTTGGGACGGTCATCTTCTTGAGAGAAAACGAGCCTTCAAGTGAGAAGTGCGGTAATTTAATATCTGGAAGTTTCCAGTCAAAGTCAAAGAATCCCTTTATTTTGTTTATCGCTTTTTTTATAAAGTCAACAACCCCTCCAAATATTTTGTTTACGCCTTCCCGAAACCAGTCGCACTTGTTGTAAGCCGTAACGAAAGCCGCAATCAGCAACCCAACGACCGTGACTACCGCCCCGATCGGGTTCGCTGCCATGACTCCCCATAATGCCTTTGCTCCCGTGCTTATCGTTCCCACGATTCCTGGCACCTTTCCTGCGATGGTTATGATTTTCGATGTGACTGTTATGATTTTTCCAATGCTGGAGAACACGGTTCCGAATACTATAAGCATCGGCCCGATTGCCGCTGCCAAAAGCCCAATTGTCACAATCGTCTTTTTCTGTCCGTCATCCAGTCCTTTGAACCATCCAGTAAACTCTTTTACTTTTTCCACAACGGAATTGATTATCGGCGCCAGTACTTCCATTAATTGTTCTCCCAATTCCGCTCCTGCAAGTTTGAGATTGTTTACCGCCACCTTGGCCTGATCCCATGGGTCCTGCTGGGCCTCCCATGTCTTTGCCACGATTCCCCCAGACTCCTCAATTATCTTCATGAATTCCTCATAACTGAATCGCCCGTTCTGTATTGCGTCTACCAGATCCGGCCCTGCCTTGGTCCCAAATACGTCAAGCGCTTCCTGCGCGCTGATAGACCCGTCCTGTACGCCTTTTACGAAGTTTGCGAACTCTTCCTTTCCATCCTTCCCTTCCTTCGTCCAGTTTGCAATCGCTTTCTTCATTCCCGAAAATGCGATTTCGGTGTTAACTCCGGCTTTTTCCCATTGAGCGAAGATCGCAATGGAACTCTCCGTATCAAATCCCAACTGTCGCATAGGCGCGCCGTATTTCGTGATATTCTGAGTAAGGGTATCTATGGATATTCCGCTGGCCTGTGCCGCTGCTGTGAGCTGGTCTAATATCGTTCCATATTCCTCTGCCGGTATGTTTGCATCTCCCATGGCCCTGCTTACCAGTTGCACTGCCGTATTGACATCCGTCTCGTTGATCTCTGCAAATTTCAGGAACTTCTTTGTTGCCTCTTTCAGTACGTCTCCGGTAAACTCGAATCTTGTGTTGATCTCTCCTACTGCCGCTCCTACATCCAGCATGCTGGCCGGCATGTCTCCAAAAACCTCGTCCGCTATATCCTGCATCTCAAGAAGCTTGTCTCCCGTAGCCCCAGTTTTTGATATGATCGTATCGTATCCCTCATCAAGTTCCATCGCGGATTTGACTCCTGCTGCACCAACAGCCACCAATGGTGCCGTTATGCCTTTTGACATCTTCTTCCCGGCGCTGGTCATCTTTCCGCCCATCTCCTCGAGTTTCTTTCCATACTCCTCGATTTCAGCGGCACCTGAATTGAGTTTCTGGCTGACCTCGTCCAGTCCCTTCTTATAATTGTTCAGTGATGTCTTCGCCGTGTTAAGTTGATCCTTCTTTTTTGATATTGCCTTTTCATCCCGGTTTTCCGCTGATTCCAGTTCCTTCAGTTCTGTTTCCAGCATTCTTACCTTGTCCGTATAGTCCTTTGTCTGATTTTCAAGGTACTTCTGCGTCTCCCGTAGTTTCTCAACTGATTTTGTGCTGTCATCCCAGGATGATTTCGCAAGTTTGAAGGCTGATCTGTTCTCCTGTATGGATGCATTTACTTCCTTCAAACTTTTATTAAAATCTACCGTTCCGTCTGCCTTAAAGACCAGCCCTACTCTTTTAAGTTCGTCTGACATACATCTTCCTCATTTCTTTTTGCATATATACCTCGTAGCATCTGTTGAAAAATATTGGGTCTGAGTTCCAGAATTCCTTTTCACTCATTCCCATCTCCATTGCCGCGACCATGTAGGCTGGCCAGTCAATATCTACGCATTCCTCATATTCGATTTCGCCTTCTCTTTTTTTTTATATTTTTCCAGCTGCTCTCCGAATGCATCAAGGAGATTCTGCATCTCCTCTAAATCCATAGGCACTAGCCGAATCGCCTCGTCAAATGTTACGGCCCTTCCATTGGATCTTATGACCGCATATATGATTTGGGCCGCTATTTCTATCGCTTCCTCATTCGTCGGATTTTTTTTCTTAGCAACCTTCTCCATCTGCTTAAATGAATTTATTTTTCCCAAATAATATAGCGTCCCAAAGTTTACCTTGACTTCAAGCCGCGTTCCATCTGTAAGATCTATAAAGTATTCGTTCATTTTACGCTCCTTGATCGTTTTTGATTGCGCCCACCGCGTTTGCCAGATCCTCCTTTGTCAGGATTGGCTTTGCGAAATATTTCTCTTCCGTTAATCCATCAGGGAAGTTTCCCGCATTTGAGTCTACCATTGCTCTTATATCTCCATTTTCGTTGAATGGATATGCGGAAATGGTAATGGTATCAGTCTGCTCAGAGAACTTCTCCTCGCTTGTGGATGCCTCATCTGTATTCTCGCTTAGTTTGCATTTTGGGAACCATTCAAGCCGGTTGTTGTTATCCTTCATTTTTACAACCTTCCCATATGCGAAGTATGGACGAATTCCTTTCCCTCCTGAAAGGATCAGCCCTCCCTCGTCTATCACATCTCCTCTCATTTTTGCCAGCGTGTCTGCCGGAAATGCGATGACCTCTACCTCTATGTCTATCTTTGTCGTGCTTGTATCCGTATCATATACCGCTCCGCTTGCATGGACGTCGTTTGTCTCCGCGTTTTCTGTTACTTTCGCCGACTTGACTACTGATGTCTTTTCCACATCTTCCTCATATTCGCCGGTCCATTCATTATTTTCCGTCATTTTATTGAAGCAGACATACTGCGAGCCTATCGTCTCCTTAATCGGCGGCTTTTTTGTTTGAATCATATGGCTTCCTCCTTTAAAATCCTAATTTTTCTATCATTATCTGATAGTATGACTTCTTATTTCTTTCAAACGTCGTTGAGATATGCGGGTGCGCTTTCTTCATCGTCCTCGCTCCCCTTTCGACCATTGGTCCATAGTATTTTCCCCATCCTACTTCGACCTCGTCATTGACCGTCCTATGCGTCACGGTATCTAGCAGATGGGTATACCCTGCCGTTCTAATCTCTGACCTGGGCTTTGGAAGCGCGCGTACATCCTTTTCCAGTTGCTCTGCTCCTGTCTCCAGTGCCTCCAGCACCTTTTTCCCCTTGGCTCGGTCAGCCATTTTCTCTATGAGTTTTGACAGTTCGTCAAATCCATTCGTATAGAAATCTACGTCGCTCATTCGACCACTTCCAATGCGAAATAACTATGGAATACCTTGTCCTCGGGAATATACTCATGATAGATTGTGGGATGCAGCCCGATATCTCTTAATTTTTCTCTCAGGCAGATTAGTTTCTCATTCCTTGGCGTTTTTGAATAAAAACTTATCTGATACGTTTCCTGATCCACATATCCTCCCCCAGATGCCACCGCATCCTGCCATATGTAGTCCCAGTATACGATTCTCGGATATGTATTGATATTTCTGTCACTCGTTACGCCTTCATTTACCGGTATGTCCAGCGAATGCAGAATATTTCTTAGTTCTTCCTTTCTCATTTCATCTCCTCGATTTCCTTTTCCGGACGGACCAGTGTCAGTTCTGTCTCCCTGTATCCATCCTTGTTCGTGATATTTGTGGCGTTGTATACCCGATGCTGCTGTCCGTCAATCAGGCACACGCATTTGCTGTCTATCAGCCCCCTTTGCTGTGGAATCCTTATTTTCATCGTGACTTCCATACCGCCCTGACCAAGCTCGTATTTCATATGGTCAAACACGGATATCTCCTTATACCAGATTTCCATATTCTGGTCTTCCAGATATTCCTCTGGGTAGTCCTTGCTCTCGTCTGTCCTGATGCGGTACAGCCCGAAGCATCCATCCGTGTAAACTGGCAAATCGCTCATTCTCTCACCTCGCTTGCTAACTGCCAACTCAGTATCATGCTGGAATAGTTCTTTTCCCATTCGTCTAGCCTATGGTGATAGGCATAATACGCATAGTTCTTAAGCAGGCTCCTGAATATCTTGTCCTTCTCCACATCGCTTCCTGGATTCAGCCTTTCAAGCCATTCCTGACCCTCCTCTATATAATTCTTTAGTGATTCATCTGGGAAGTACGGAGGAATCTGAAATTCCTGCCGCACTTCCATTAACAATTCTTCCATATCCTCCTTCTCCTTACGCTTCTGCTGGCTGTCCATTTGTTACCTGTGTTACCGGAAGAACATATTCCTCTAACTTCGTGACATCAAATACCACTGCGCAGTTATCATCGATAGCCCTTCCATTCGCATAGCATTTCCCAATTACCAGATCCATGTCGTCCATGGCCTTTGTTTCTTTGTACTCGTTTATGCGGAATGCTGTCGCACCCATCACATATGCATTCGGGATTGTAAATATTGCCTTCCCCTTCGGGCAGTTTGCTTCTGGATGCTTTTTAATCGGCATGAAAGACGTGTCCTTATATCCTCCTGTCAGCGCCTCTCCATACAGTGCCGGATCTACATATTCCGCTTCATCCATCGGATTGCAGATCAGGTGCAGTTCCGTGATGACCCTCTTCCCGTCATTTGATAGCGTTTTCCTTACTTCCGCAAGGCCTTTAGGTGAGAATTTCTTTACCGTCTGGATTACCGTTTTTGCTGCTGCCGTTCCATCGGTCTTGAACGACTCAATCTTGTTCATGATTCCGATCGGACCGGTCTTTCCATCCCCTTTTAAATATCCGCTAATGAATCCGTCCTGAAGCGCCTCCTCCATGACAGCCATGAAGTATCGGTCTACAAACGGAAGCGCAAGATCCCTGATTGACTTTGGTATTATTATGAATGCCGTCATCTTATGCTGCTCGATATTCAGCGCTGAGATTTCTGCTGACAGTTCCCCTGTGATAGCATCCGTAATTCCTCCCCATACCGCCTTTCCTGAGTGGGATGCTACAATCCACTTTTTTACATCTGCCGGTGCAAACGCTACTAGTGACAATATGTCGCTCTTCTTCTTGATATCGTCCAGCGTCCTATCAATGATGGATGTCGGTATGATGTCGATCTGGCTGGCCGTGATGGACTGCTTGATATCCTTGAACCTCTCATAGAATGTCTCCTCCTCCTTGGACAGTTTTCTTAGCCCAAGCGCCTTTCGATAATCCTCGTCGGCCGCGGCCTGTGCGTTCTGCCTGGTAAGTTCCTCGATCAGTCCTTTGTGCTTTTCGGCTGCAATCATGGCTGCCGCCTCATAGATTGCCTCTGATTTCTCTTCTGGCTTTGCCTCATTGAGCATCTTTACGATCTTCTGCTGTAATTCCTTATTGATTTCTTCAATTCTCATTTTCCTATTCTCCTTTGCTTTCATTAAAAAATTTGCCCCACCCGGTACTGTCTTCTTGCTCGCTCTTTTTTAAAAATTCCCCGGCCTTTTGCATGACCTTATCCGCAATGGCTTCAGCCAAATCCTCCGTGATCTTGATTTCTTCTGTCCTTTCCTCTGGTCTTAAAAGCCTTTTTCGTATGTATCCCATTGCAGACTGGCTTATTCCTTCCTCCTTCTCTTCCATGGCTCCCGTAGCAAGCCCGTAATTCATCGCCTCTTCTGCCGTAATCCAAGTCTCTTCATCCATTAGCCTTTTCAGTTCCTCTTCGGATATGCTCGCGCATCTCATATATGCTTTTACGGATGCCTGTGTGATCTTGTCCAAGTCTTCCGCCTGCTTCCTGAGATCGTTGGCATTTCCTGCCGCATATGTCCAGGCGTTATGTATCATAAGCAGTGATGCGCTGTTCATGATCCTTTCGTCTCCCGCCATAAATATGACCGATGCTGCCGAGCATGCGAAGCCATCGCAGTATGTCGTCACCTTGCAATTGCAGTTGCGAAGGGTGTTGTGGATCGCAAGGCCTTCGGATACCTCCCCGCCATAGGAATTGATGTGTACATTAATTGAATCTGCATCCAGGCTTTCCAGTTCTTTTACGATTCCATATGCATCCTTGTCTTTCTCATCCCATGGATAACTCGTTATGTCACCGAATATGTACATGTCCGCGGTCTTGCCTGACTGTTCTAATGAGTAGTATTTCTGCATGTCCCTCTCCTTTCATAATTTCCTGCTATTTTACCCATAGTTGGAAGATTTCCGGATCACCCCCTTTCCTCTCCCTTTCCCTTCTTTTTTCCCTCATCCTTATCGCCTCCTAGTTCTTCTGTATAATTTTTTGTAATTGCCCGCTCTTGGCTGAATTCCGTATTTAGCGCCTCCCATCCTACTAGTCCGCGGATCTCGTCGAAATTGAATCCGATTCCCCTCAGTTTGTACAGATCTGATGCGCTCTCTATCGCATCTACATGCTTATATCTCGTCATGTCTATCCAGATGCTTTCCCCGCTCACATAGTCCTCCTCACCAACGAACGTCGCATTCATGGCATCATTCAGAAGTTCCATTACCCATCCCACTGCAAATGTTATGAATTCATTTGTGCTGTCTGCCTTTTCCGTAATCTCTCCCAGGAATACTGCTTTTGGGATATCAAAGGCTAGCGCGCATTCTTCATTGATTGTTTTCCATAGTTTTGATATTTCCTCTGCCGTGATGCTTGTTTCAATCTTCAACTGTTGCATCATCATATTTGCATTATTCTGTAGAATCTCAATCTCGTCCGATTCTATCAGCCTTTTAATGTCCGATTTATACTGGTCAATCGTCAGCGTCTCATCTGTTCCGTCGGGTTTCTTTTTTCTTATGATTGGCGACTGTCCAGGCACATCCAGCATAAATTTTGGTGCGCTTGATAGTTTTTTTGCTGCTGCCATCGCCCCCGCCAGATCGTCATATATCTTCATGATTTCCTCAAGGTATGACTTTATTTTCTGATTTTTTGATGTAATGCATAGCACGTCGCTCGCCGTGAACTCGCGTTCCAGCCTCATCGTATTTCCTCCCGATGCAATGGTTATGTCCTTATATCTTTTCGGAATCATCACCATATTATCCGTGCTGTACGATTCCATTCTATACATGCTTCCATTCATATGGCATATGGCGCATTCCCCATCCAATAGGAGTTTTCTTACCGACTCAATCCAAAATTCCGTTGCCGTCTCATTTGGGTTTGGCTGTATGTTCAGCATGTAGTATATATGATCCTTTTGTCTCCCTTTCTTTCTCTGCACGATGAACTCGCTCTTTGCTATCGCATTCGCTATCATATTGGCTGCCTTGTCGATTGCAAGCCTGGAAATCTGTAGTTTCTTTATTCCTACCGTTATCAGTTCTGTATAACTTTCCAGTTTCCCTTTTTTATTCTGAAATAGAATGTCAAACATAGATTACCTTCTCCTTAATTAATTCTTTCGAGAACATTGCCGCCAGAAATGCCATGAATCCATCATTTTTCCTTAGTTTTGGCTCTATCTTTCCGTACTGCTTGTTCCCGTATTTGTCCGTCGTGATCTGCGTATTGTTTGTATACCATCTCATGATGGCTGACGGTCCGAAATTTATCATTCCTTCCGCAATCAGCCTTTCTATGTCTGGTGCGATGATTCCGCATACCGACGCTATTCTTCTGATCAGTCTCAGCTGCCCGTTTGGATTCTGCTTGTTCTCTTCCTGTATCCCGTATGACTCGAATATAGTTTTAAACAGATGGTATCTGTATGTATCCATCGTTATCTTGATCACGTCATACTCCAGCATCCGTTCCATGCACCATTGTATGATGTGCTCTGGTGGTATTACCGGACCCTGCACGACTTCGAAATCCTGAAATTCTGGCTGTCCGCACCTTGCAATCGGAAATTTTATGGAATCAATGAATGGCGATTCCGAGCATATCCATGTATGCTGCCTCCAGATATATTCTCCCTCTGCTTCAGTCAGCACCCCAGCCGATGCGAAATCCCTGACATCCGCATAGTCGATAGCCAGTATTGCCGGCTTTCCCTTCGTATCCATTGTTTCCCTGGGTATCCTTTTTTCGGTGTCCCTATAGCAGCATCTCAGGATATCTTCCCACTTCGCAACCGTCTCCTCGTCATTTCTTGCCGGAAGGTTTAATCTTTTTGTCAGGAATTCCGGCCTCTTGCTTGGAAGCCTCTGCATTTCCATGTAGTCATGCAGTATCCTTTCTGCAAGAATTGGCATGAATTCCATGGATGGGTTCGCCTTGTGCCATGCCTCCTGATCGTCTACCTCTTCCATACTGTCCAGTTTGCAGATGAACGGGAAATATCCAAGCGGATTCTCCCCCGTTTCAAGTATCTCGTTCATTATCACCAGCAGTTCGTCCAGCGGCCCTTCCCTGACGTATCCATTTGTCGTTATGATAAATTCACGCGGATGCTTCACCTTTCCAAGTGCGGACTCGAATACGTTTATCTGGTCATAGTTCTCATAGGCATGTATCTCATTCAGTACCAGGCACCCCGGCTGCTTTCCATCTTTCGTCTTCGCTTCAGAGGTATTGAAATTCAGTTCGGATTCCGTCGCAGTATTTGTGATCAGTTCCTTTGTGACGGCAAACTTCCCCTTCATTTCCTTTTTATTCATGGCGCTGTATGCTACCTTGAACGTATTCTTTGCCTGCCACTCCGCATTTGCTACGATTTCTATATGATACTTTCTGACTCCATATAGCGGCGTCTGGAAGAAATTTACTAGCGGGACGATGAATCCGTCCTTTCCATTCCCTCTTCCCATCATGATGAGAAATTGCGAGAATATCGGCGAATCCTCCTTATACATGAATGCGAATGCATAGATGAACTTCTGATATGGGAATAGTTTGTAGTAGTGTTTTTCACAGAATTTTATGCAGTTTTGATATGTTTTTTCATCAAAAAAAACATCATTTCTCCGCAATGTCGGATAGACGATGTTCTTTATTAATAACTTTCGTTCCTTATTGATCCGCTTAGGATTGTCTTCTGCGTACCTGAGGTATTCCGCAATCTCCTTGCATATAATCATTATACATATCCATCCTCATCTGATGGATCAGCAAACTGCTCCCTCAGGTTCAGATCGTTCAGGATCTTCAGCATAGCGGTGGTGACCTTCGTGAGATTTGTTACGGAATCGTTGGTCTTTTCTACTTCTATCCCATTCCCATTTATTGTCTTATACCTTATCCCATTCTTTCTGATGTCCGTAATCAGTTTCTTTTTTATGCTCCAGTAGTCGATATAATCGTTAACCAGATCCTGGTAGAAATCGGATGTCTTATTCTGTAATTTCAACTGCTCTAGCATCGACCTCTTTATTTCTGTTTTTGTCATGCTCTCGATCCCCCTTGTCCCTATGCCAGGTACCCCTTTCACGCGCGCGTTAAGATTTCTCCGGAGTCATGGCCACATACCCGTTCTCCATTTCTCGTAATTTCTCTGAGAATTATACGGGGGGGTCTACCAACGTTCCTCTGACACCGGCTTCTTCTTTCTTACGAACCTTCCAATCGCCCTTCGATGCCTTTTGTTGTGGCACTGTGTACATAGGCTTGTCAAGTTGTCATCTTCCAGTCCTAACTCTGGATATTCTTTTAATTCTTTTTCATGATGTACCTCTGTTGCCCTTCGTATCTTCTTGTCTTCCCCATATAATACGATTCCCTTTTCCGCTGCCCGCTTCAGCCTTTCCCTTCAGTCCTGGCATTCTTGGTTATCCCGCTCCAGTATGTCCTTCCTCTTAGCCTTCCACTCTTTTGAATTGTAGAAGTGCTTTGCTTCCTTGTCTGTCATTTCATTTTCCATGAAAAAGGCAGCCCGCCATCTACTGACTGCTGCCCCGCCTACTGCTTCTGATTATATTATAACTGTGCATTCTGTGAATGGTGTGAAACTTTCAGGTAGTCATCAATTTTCCGGCTTACTGTGCTTCGCTCAACATGAATTCTCTTAGCCACCTTTCTCTGCGTGATCCTTTCCGTTCCGTCGATATAGTACATTCTGAATATCCTTCTGGCCATTCCTTCCTCAATCTCATCTATGAACTCCTCTACCTCTCTGCACTCCTGTTCCAGCCACTCCTTTCTTTTTATGTCCCTGTCCTGCTTCCTTTCGTATTCCTCCCGATCGAATCCTGGAACGGCTTGAGGAACTGGATATCCCTTCCTATAGTCATTGATCGTGGCTATCCTGATCAGGCTCTCGTCCTTCCATCTATTCTGCAATATGTAATCCAGTTCCTTTATTTCCTCCCGATTGCTCCGATAGGCCTCGAGCCTTTCCTTCGTCATCTCCACGCTTTTCCTCCCCCCTTCTCCTCATATACTCGTTCACTTCCATATGCTCCATCTGCTGCCCCTGGCTTCGTATCATGAGCCTCGCCTGATAGGATAATTTCTCTGTCTGGTATGCTGGCCTATGCATCCACTCCCTCGCCTTCCTATTTTGGCTTTCCTTTTCAAGTTCATCCATTCGCCCTTGCTTGTCGCTCTTGACCGTATGCCTGTCGCGTTTCCTTTTCCTCAACTTCTTCCCTCCTCATATGGACATCTTTCATATTTGCAGTATCCGACTTTTGATATCTGATCCATCTCATATCCCTTCTGAATGAGACGATACCTCTCCTGCCTTGCGCTTATCATTCGGTCACGCTCCTCCTTGCTTACCTTTGATACCTTCACGATATCCATGCAGTACTTTCATTTCTTCTTTCTGCTTTCTTTCTGTGTTATTAGTCTCACTATCTTATTCCTTTCTCTCTAACTGTTCCAGTTCTTCATATTCTGCAAGTCTTTCGCATACTATCTGTGTAAGTTCGCATGTGTCACATTTTTCTGATGCCCCTAGCCCTTCGCATGTATCTTTCCTGAAGCAGTACGGGAAGTATGCTTTTCCTCTCTCATTTCGTGCAGTTAATCTATCCACTATATTCTCCTTTCTAAATCCCCGATTAGTCTTGTTTATAAAATTCATGTTTTACCTTCTTTCACAAAATCCTAATATCCGTTTACCCAGTCTAAATATTCCAGTCCGAGCCAGTTCTTGAAGCACGCAAGATTTCTGCATTCTGAATAATCGTGGTTTTTTGTTCCGCAAAAAATATCACAATTTCTGCACATTTCATGCAATTCTTCGCAGCTATCTTTTTGATTCAAATACGGCTTTCTACTCTGATATACTTCTTCTAACTGCCTTTCTGTTTTTTCTTTCAGCATATATACCTCCGCTAAATGCTAATTTAGTGGATTATCTCAAATCCATTTTCTTGCTCATAAATTCTCCGTACAAGTTCCGCATTGCATCCCAATCAATATCTCCGTGGTTATGTGCCACCATCAGTGCTCCCCATAACATAGCACTCTGAATTTCCACCGGCTTTTCCTTGCCGTCTCCGTATAACCAATTCTCCACTTTGAAATATGCTCGCATGACCTTTTCATTTTCTGTACGGCACTCCTGAATTGCTTTCTCCATTTCAGGCGTCACATCCACCAACACATTCCCACGCAAATCATCCAAAAGCCTGTCAGCATCAATTAATCTCATATCGTACCTCCTTCTACACAAAATCCCCGTTTTTCGAATCAATATAATCACTTCTTACTTCATCAAACTGGCTACATTCATCTTCTGTTTCTTCATGGCAGTTATTATATCCGTAGCAGTTGATACACTCTTTGCAAGTCTCGCCAACATTAAAACCAGAATCCAATATTCTGCTCATTGTAATCATGACGTTTCCTCCTAAATTTTAGTTTGAAATTATCGGCAAAAACTGAAATCTCCACGCCTCGTCCATGATCGATACGATATTTCCATCTTCATTTATTGCTAAGATATCAAGCATATTTGGCTTGACAACGGTTTCCCTTGCTTCCCAGTTCACCCCCTCTGGCATACTAACCTCCATTAGTGCTATGGCATTCAGTATCTTGTCTCCGTGCACCACCTTAAACCTGCTTATATCAATTCCCATATTCGTTTCCTCCGTCAAAATCTAATTATCTTCAATTGCATATTCCCGTTTTCGGCGTTTACAATCTTCCAACATGGATTCCAAAATACCCACTTCCTCTTCATTCAGCCAGGTATAATATTTTTCAAGCATTTTCAAAGCATGTAACTTTCTAGTATTGGCTTTTTCCTCTTCGGTTGTGTCTGTATCTGACACGTTTGCTTCCCTGGTTTCGTCCTCTAAGGTTTTACGTGACTTTTTCTTCTCTTCGGTCATGGCCTTTATTTCCTCTGCCCCTATTCCTCCTTTGTCCTCTGCTGCCTGGGCAATCTCCTTTTGGGTGTCCTCGTCTGCCCTGGATGCTTCCACCGCCGCCGTAATGCCTATATTTCCTTTTTGGAACTGTTCTTTTACCTCTGGCGTGGCGCTCTCATGGATGGTGTTTAAGGTTCTGATTTTCGGCACTGTTTCCCCCATGACTGCTGCCACATAGTCCCTTACCCTCTGCCCAGTTTCAAGAATAAGCAACTTTTCTTTTCTGGCCTGTGTCAATACTTCTTTCCACTCCGCCGCCTGGGTCATAAGGTCATAATCGGTCATTTTTCGGTTAAACGTATTGCCCACCAAAAGAGAAATTCTAAATTCTATTTCTGTCATATCCTTGTAGCGGCATGGTACGTTTTCAAATTCTGTTTTTCCCTCTGCCACCAGTATTTTGATAGCGGCAAGGCGGCGGTGGCCGGAATGTAACCAATATTCCCCGTTTACACGTCCCAATACAAGTGGTTCCTGCAATCCATCCATGGAAATCCCCGTTGCCAGGTCATTCAGTCCATCCATGCTATATTTGTTATGCTTTGTAACTACAATGTCCTGGTAGTTCAATGTGATTTCCTGGTAGTCTTTATTTTCTCCTGCTTCCGCCCTGGTGGCGGCGTTCATAATATCCAAAATATGAAAACCCATACCTAACCCCTTTCCCCTGCTACCAGGCTTCCAAACTTCTTCACATACTCCGCCACAAATGCTTTATAGTCCTGAGCGGCTCCGCTGCGGATGCTATAATGTAACGGTGTTTGATGGTAGAATGTGGCATCCTTGGCCTTTTTGGAATGTCTGATTTTTTGATGGAATACTGGGCAACTTCCCTTTGTTCTCAACCACGTTTCCGCCGCTTCGCTTGTGTCCGTCCTTTCATAGTCCGCAATAAGGCATCCGGCAAGCCTGGCCCTTGGATTTAATGCCCGTATTTGGTTTATCTGCTCCACCAACTCTTCCAGGCCGTCCATGGAATAGGCATCTAAACACACTGGTATAATAATTTCATCTGTTGCCACCATGGCATTTATAACATTCATCCCCAGATCCGGCGGGTTGTCTATAATGCAATAATCGTATTTACCCACCACCTCTTCCATGGCACGTTTATAGCGGTCATGTTGGGCGTGTTCCCGATCCTCCTTAATCTCCAATTCAGCCAACTCCATGAAATAATTACATGGTATAATATCCAGGTTCTTTTCCCTGGTGTCCCGGATGTTCCCAGCCATCCGCCCGGTTTTAATTATCCGGCATGCTTCGGCTTCCTCTTCCCGGTTGTATTCTTCAAACAGACGGGAAGCATTGCCCTGCTTGTCATTGTCAAATAACAAAACCCTGCTGCCAGGCCGTTTTCTTTTCTTGTCCCCCTCTGCCAGTAATTCCGCCATGGAAACCGCCGTTGTGGTCTTTGCAACTCCTCCCTTTAGGTTTATGACTGATATGACTTTCATTCCTTATGCTCCTTTCACCTTTATCACCCGGTATCCTGTTCTTACCCCATTATTCTTTCTATGCTCACGACACACAATATTGCTCTTAGTTGTACCCATCTTTTTCGCTAGTTTCTCGGCTGTTTCCTCTGCTGCCATCGGAAGTTCGTATTCATCTGCCGTTACCGCCATCCAGATCACTTATCCGCACCTCCCTCTATCCTATCCAATACCCTATTCATCCCGTATAAATTTCCATTTCGGAACACGGAATGCTCGTGCTGCTCCTGGCTCTGCATCCGTCTCCAGCATCCCGCTTATGAGCATCTCCTTGATATTCCGATGCACGGTATTTGTTGATGATACCCCTACGCCCTCCGCAATCTCTCTTACGGATGGATGATATCCATGCTCCTGGATGTATCCTGTTATGTATCTTAGTATCTCCTCATTCATTTTTTATCTCCTTTATGCTGCTGCCCGCCTTCTTACGCTTCTTAGCGTATCTGGCGTGCTTTCCGCGTAGTATCGGCTTGTTACCGCAGGGCTTGCGTGTCCAAGTACTTCCTGTATCGTTCCAATATCAATTCCGCTGTTCTTAAGGTTCATTCCAAGGGTTTTTCTCATCTTATGCGGATATACCCTGCACTGCATTCCTACCCGCTTGGCTATCGTCTTCAGGATCTCCCGGATTCCGCTGCTCTGCATCCTGCTATGCGGCGCTCTGCATGCTACGAACAGCGCTTCCCCATTATCCCTTCGCTCTGATATGTATTTCCGTAGATAGTATCGGGCCGGCTCGTCCAGGTAGATGGTCCTGTATCTTCCTCCCTTCTCGCCCTGGATCAGGATGTCTCCCGTCTGCCAGTCCACATCAGCCACATTGATTTCCGTGATCTCTCCTACCCTTGCCCCGGTTGACCGCAGTACCTCTATCAGCGCCCTCTCTCTTGCCGTCCTGCATCCGTCCCGGAGTTCCTCCATCTGGACTGGCCGGAAGTAGTCAATCGGCTTCCTGGTTTCCCGAAAAGGCTCGATCGACTCCACCGGGTTCCCGGCAACGAACTTCTCCTTTCTTAGCCATGTGAAGAATGCGCTCAGAAATCTCCTCTCATTGTTGCATGTGCTAGCCTGATTCTTTCCCTTATTATTCTTGACGTTTCGCTGCTCATACCATCTCAGATAGTAGTCGATGTCTACCTCGTCGATGTCCGTCAGCGGCTTGTCTATGACTGTGATCAGGCTGGTAACGGCTCTCAGGTACTGCTCCATGGTCCTTTTTGACAGGTTCCGCTTCTTGACCTTGAACAGTTCCACAAGATAGCGGTTCTTCTCTTCCGTGCTTCGGTCGATTTCCGCTGGAAGCGTCGTGATCTGCTCCATATTTAGGAAAACGAACTGCTCCTCCAGTACCCTCTGCAATATATCCAGCGTAGCCCTCTCCATATAGGCCGACATATTAAGCATGATATTATTGATAACGTTTGTCTTTACATTTGTACTTGTATACATGATTTTTCCTCCTTCGTATTGCCTAAGGAAGATGATTATGCTATAATTTCCTTAGGTGATAAGCAGCAGAACAGTGTCTTGCCGGACGGTCTGCTGCTTGTTTTTTTTGTTCTCATGTATACTCACCCAATTATATTTGCTGCAAGGCCGAAACGTGTCCGGCTCCTGCCGGCTCCGTCATTCCTTTTCTTTCTCCTCTCGCAATCTTACCCGTGTCTTTCCCCTCTCTTCCAGGGCGTTCGCATAGTTCTTCAGATATGCGACTGCTGCCATCTTATGTCTTTCGCTCGTGTCGTCCACCCGCTCTGCCCTTTCCAGATCTGCAATCATCCTATCTATTGCCTTTACTGTAAGATTTTTCATATCTCTCCTTTCCCCTCCGGCTCTTTGGCCGGAGGCTGTGCTATGTTAACCGATTACGCTGTGATACATTAACCGGATGGTGCTGTTTTTCTTATCTCTTCATAATGGATCGCTTTTAATCCGTTCGTCCCCTCTACCCATATTAACTGCTTATTTCCGAATACCCCGAAACCTATTACCTCCCCTTCCCCGCTTATTCTCCTTCTGTCATCTACATAGACATCCTCGTATTCCACGTGGTCGCCTATCCTAATATCCTTATATTCCTGCATCATAGGTAGTTCCTCCATGCAATCTGCATCCATTCATCTCTGGTATGGGTCTTCTCGTATTCGGCTTGCAGGATCCTGCATAGCCTTTCCCGCGTCTCCCGGCAGTTATGGACGGCCTTCTTCCCCGTCCGATGGTGCTCTATACACAAGTGCACCTTGATTCCTGCTGCCTCGCTCCGGCTTCTTCCGCCTCCGCCGAATACGACGTGATGCTCTTCTGTCTGTTTTCGCCTCCGGTCCCCGTCTGCCGCGCAGAGGAAGCATTCTCCCGGCATTGTCGGCACGATTGGCCTTGCATGCCTCTTCCTCTTCTTCTTTTTTTCCGGCTTTGGGAACATCAGCCCGCTGTCATTGCTCTTCAAAATCTCCCTCCCATTTAGAAAAATCAATGCCTTCCGGCTTTTTACGCCGCCTGATCCCGCTTCTTGGCGATCATCTCCTGCATGATTTTCCTGTAATCGTTATGTTTGCTAAATCGGAACTCTATATTTTCCTCTCCTCCTACCCTTCTTACTTCGTCGAAGAATTGCTGCCAGAGTTCCCGGTTCTCCACCTCCTCCCCTGTGGACTTCTTCCATTCCGTCCGCCTCCATGCGGCCGGCTTCCCCTGCTCGAACATCCCCTTAATGAACGTGCAGTATGTATAGATCACTACCCGGCATTGGCAGCGTATCCTCTGCATTGCCTTGATGATCGCTATAAGGGTTGTCCTGTAATACGTAGTCTCTCGCTCCATTCCCGCGAATCCCATGCTGGCTGTTCCCTTGCTCGTCTGGCACTCGACCACTGCCGCGTACCATCCATCCTTGATGCACGGCCCTCTCAGGCTCGTCTCTATGTATATCCTCACTTCCTGCATTTTAAATCCTCCTATTAATCCTTATCATTGTATAGTGCCTGTACTTATACCCTGTGACTGGATTGATTCCTTCATAATAGGTTTCCTTGTCTATGTAGTATCCCTTCTTTGGTTTCGGCTCCCCCTGCCACCTCTTCATCTTTTTTATGGACGGTATCGGCGGCGGCATGTTCCTGGATGTCGAATAATTCGACTCCTTCAGCCCTGGCTCCGTCTTTCCGCTCTTGGTTATATATGCGGCCAGTTCCCTGAAGTTCCCAGCCTCATATAGCAATTCATTCCGCACCTTTCCGTGCCCCCATGCCTTCGCCAGGATGATGTCCGTATCCGGGATACGGTTGACCACCACATGGACATGCCACGCTCCTTTTGATCCTACCTCTATATTCCTGATCCACCGAAGTTCGCATCCTCTTTTCCGATATTCCTTTCGGATGTACCTCACGGCCTTTGCAAAATCGCTTTTTGCTGCTGCCATATCATCCGGCCTGTTCTCCCTCCGGTAAGTCCAGGTAGAGAAGTAGTCGTTTTTCCCGAAGTACTTTCTCAGCAGGTGCCTGGCTTTCTTCTCCTTGTTGTACTGGTTCCTTTTTTCTATCTGCTCTTTGGTCGGCTTCTTCCTTTTCTGCCGTTTCCTTCCTGGCCCTCCGTATCTCCCATCGTGGAATTCCTCCCGCTCGATGACATCCCCGAAATCATATGTCTTCCTTTTTGTACCCATATACCCATCCTGTCCTATTTTTAATATCTTTATCGAGATATTAAAACGGGCGAAAAGCCCCGTTTCTCTTGACTTCCCGCCCCACAGATGGTATATTTTAATTGGATTATTTATCTGTGTGGCGACAAGTCACTTGGCACATCTATTTGCGGTAGGTGTGCTATTTTTTTTCGTATCTATATTGACCATACTGGTCAATATAAAATATGGTTATGCTTCCATCTGCATTTTCCCTGCGGCAGACTTCCCGGAAAGCCTCCCGCTTCTTCTCTGAGTCTGAAATGCTCGTAGCATTCCGGCTCAGCCATTCCATGTCATACTTTCCGCTTTGCATGTTATCCCTCCTTCCTAAAAAATCCTCATCCCATAATGAGCCGCGCATGCCAGCAGTGCCAAAAATGTCAGGATCTCTATTGCTACGCATATCCGGTACACCCATGCGTACATCCTTTCGGTCTCATTCTCCAGCCTTCTGATCCGGCGCCGGATCTGCCATGGGGTGTCCGTCTTAAGCCTCTCGTGATGATATTCCATATGTATCTCCTTCGCTTTCCTCTTCCATTGAATCAAATTCCACTACATCCTCAACTTTCACGCCCAATGACTTGCATACTTTCCCGATTTTCCACGGCTTCATATATATCCCTCGACGCATTTGACATATAGTGCTATACCCAACTTTTGATTCTTCTGATAGTTCTTGTAGCGTCTTCCCCGCGTTGCCAATCGCTATAAGAAATTTTTGCTTGTTTACTTTTAACATTGTAATGTCTCTTTTCCTAGGCATTTACCCTACCTCCTTCCTGATCCACTTTTCTTTATATTGATTTTTAATATTATTTTTCCTATACTGTATTTACAGGCGATTTTGCCGAGTACAAAAGATAAGGAAATTACTATGAATAAAATCAGAAAAAGAACTTTTGAAATTATCCAAACTGCTAATGGTAATGATGTTTACAGTAAAATATTTGATATCTCTATCATCGTTTTAATTCTTCTTAATGTTGTATTTATAATGGTTGATACTTTTCAGATCCCCACATTTTTAAAAACATTAATTAAATATTTTGATGTGTTTACATCTGTTGTATTTACTGTCGAATACCTTTTAAGATTGTGGACGGCGCCACTTCTTTATAAAAATTATTCAAATTTCAAATCACGGATAAGATTTATCTTTTCATTCATGTCTATCATAGATTTGCTTGCTATAATTCCATTCTATTTGCCGATGATTTTTCCGCTTAACCTCAAGGCTTTAAGATTGCTAAGAATAACCCGACTATTCCGTGTTTTTAAATTTAATCGCTATACTAGTGCTCTCCACAATGTCATTGCCGTGTTTAAATTAAAATCAAACCAACTAATTTCTTCTATTGTTACGGTTTTTATGTTAATCATTCTTTCGTCTATACTTATGTATAGTATCGAAAGCGCTGCTCAACCGGACAATTTCAAAAATATTTTTGATAGTATGTGGTGGGCCGTTGCAACCTTCACCACAGTTGGCTATGGAGATATTTACCCGATCACGCCTATTGGAAAATTATTAAGCGCTATAATAGCCCTATTAGGAATAGGCCTTGTTGCCGTACCAACAGGCATTATATCCGCTGGTTTCATCGAGCAAATTGAGCAAAATGATGAAAAACATTATTGCCCTTATTGTGGCAAAAAAATTGACTGAACAGAATTCATATGGATTCTGTTTCTTTTTTACACAACTTTCTTCCTTCTATCTTTTTTTATTATTTACACCGCCTCTTTCTCATCCGTAGTTATTCCTAGTAGATAATCAATTTCCGAGTTACACATTTTAGCCATTTTAATTAAGTAAGTACTTGGAATAGGGTTTATCCCTTTTATCCAGTTATAGTATGTCTTAGTTGACACACCCAACTTTTTTGCAAATTCTGCCTTTGACATTCCGTTCCTCACTCTTTCCGCTTCTATGTTCGTATACATATGCTCACCTCCACTACTCATTTTGCAAATTTGTAATTATACTATATTCTAATTCTGAAAATTTGTCAATACTCGTTTTGAATGTTTTTACTCGTTTTGAGTAATTTATCGTTGACAACATGTAAAATATGTAATACTATTTTCATAAAGGGAGGTGCCGAAATTGATTAGTGATAAATTAAAAGAAATCCGCGAAAATAGAGGTATGAATAAAAAAGACTTTGCCTCATATCTAGGTGTAAAATATACAACTTATAATGGATACGAAACCGGAAGTCGAGAGCCAGCATCTGATTTTTTAATTCTCTTTTCTAAAAAGTTAGATGTATCTATCGACTACTTAATGGGCCTAACTGATGAGAAAGATATATTACATTCTTATCAGCTAAAATCAATAGAATATGCTTATATAAAAAAATACCGCGCTCTTGATGAACACGGAAAATCTATAATTGATTTTTTATTAGATGCAGAATATAAACGTAGTATTTCTCAAAATCATCCTGCTACCACTTCCAATCCTTCAGGACGCTTGATCCAATTTTATCAAAGACTTGCCAGTGCAGGTACTGGTCAGATTGTATTTGACGATGTCCCGGTTGATCTTATTGAAATCCCGGATATTCCCGAATATAGCAAGGCTAAATATGCAATAGGCGTTAATGGTGACAGCATGGAACCATTATATAAAGATAGCGACATTCTGCTTGTAGAGCCTGCGAATAATATCAATGAGGGAGAGATTGGCATTTTTATTGTTGATGGCCAATCATACGTGAAAAAACTTGGAAACAAGACATTAGTTTCGATTAATGATAAATACGATGATATCCCGATTACTGAAGATACCGAATGCCTTGGTCGAGTAATTGATAAAATTACAGATCCACGGTCAAATAAAATATCATTAGACGAAATGCTCGCTATTCAAGTTGGAAGAAAGATTCTAGAAGAAGAAAAAAATAATTCTGAACTTCAGACAGGGTAGGAGATGGTAGATATTACCATGATCTGTTTTATGTCCAGTATGTTAGAATCATAAAGGATTCTAACATACTGGAGTGATAAATTTTGTTTTTTGCTAATAACGAAAAGGAAACGTTAACTGTCGAAGAAAAAAACCTAATAAGAGCATCGGCTTACACGGCAATTGAAAAATACAATTTAACTTCTCTTCCAGCAAATGATAAAGTATTTGAATCTTTACAGAATAGTAAATCTTATATGATTATGAGCATACAGGAACTAGCGTATTTTTTAAATAAAGATATCGAAGAATGTTTTCACTTTCTCGGCGGACAAGGTTCTATTTATTATGATTCAGACCTTAATAAATATACTATTTTTTACAATAGAGATATCCCAAATGATTTAATAACTTGGATTATCGCCTCCCTTATTGCTGCCGTCGAACTTGATCTGGTTCCTTATAATAAAATTTTTGTAATTAATCCAGACAATGAATATCTCGAAGAATTTGCTTCCTATTTTTTGGCGCCTGACCCAGTGCTATATGAATGTAAGATTTCTTCTCCAGGAGAAGTTTCTAATGTATGCCAAATTCCTTTTAAGTATGCGCTTCGTAAAAGCAAGCGCTTAAAAAAAACATTTTCTAAAACTGCTCTTGATGAGTACATAAAATATAAATTTTCTAATTTCATTCAAGATTATAAAAAATAAGACGCCCTTGCTCTCAACAAGGACGCCTAATCCTACTATGGCATCAAAAAAGAGGATACCCCGTAGGTACAACAAAATGTCATAAATATTGTACCACATTCCTCCTCTTTTTGCACCATTAGGTGCTATTTTTATATGCTTTTACAAGGAGGTTAGTGTTATGTCACTTATTACATGCCCCGAATGTTCTGGCTCCATATCCGACAAGGCAATCATATGCCCTCATTGCGGTATTCCACTTCAAAATACATCTATTAATCCTATTCCGTCCAGGCCCTCTAGAAAGGGTCGTAGACGCCGTCCTAACGGCTCTGGTACTGTTGTCAAACTATCCGGCAACCGCAAAAAGCCGTATCAGGTACGCGTAAACACACGCCTTGATGATCGTGGCTATCCGGTCTTTGATGTTCTTGGCAGTTTCCCCGACAAAGTTCTGGCCGACATCGCGTTAGCCGACTACAACAGAAATCCCTATGACATCAACCTAAGAGATCTGACCTTCAAAGAGGTGTATCGCAAGTGGTATATTCGGAAATTTAAGGCGGATCCCGACCGCAAAGGAATGAAGAGTGGATCTGAGTATAACTATCGAGCCGCCTTTAAGCGTTGTTATAAACTGCATGATATAAAGTATTCGGATATTCGCACTCCTGAAATGCAAGAGATCCTTGACGATCCATCAACATCACATGCGTGCACAGAATATGTCAGCCTTTTACTAAAATCAATGGGGAAATACGCACTAGAATTCGACATTGTTTCTAAGGATTATTCGCAGTTCCTTCAAATGAATAAAGACGAGGATGACGAGCCAGCGGTCCCATTGACTCATGATGACATCAAAAAATTATGGGATCATAGGTTTAATGTACCATTCGCTGATACCATTCTAATATATTGCTACAGCGGATGGCGTATAACAGAACTCACCTCTATGCCTATGGAAAACATCAATCTTAAGAATCGTACATTTTTTGGCGGTATGAAAACAGATGCCGGTAAAAATCGCATCGTGCCGATTCATCCAATCATCTATGATTTCGTTAAAAAAAGGTACGACGCAGGATTTCCAAGTTTGATATTACATGACTTCAATGTTCCCATTACCAAGGCTAAGTATCGGGTATATTTTGAACAAGCGTTAAAATCATGCGGTATCAGTGAAAAGCATACTCCGCATGATTGCCGACATACCTTTAACTCTCTCCTTGATTCTGCAAACGTTAATAGGGTGTGTAAATTAAAAATAATGGGTCATGCCGGTGATGGTATCAATGAACGGATATACACGCATAAAGACATCGAAGAACTTCGTAATGCTGTAGAAAAAGTCTGGATTCCATGATACTAGTGTGATACTAGTAGTGCAAACTTGATTTATTTTAATATTACATATTTCTTTTAAAATACTGTAAAAACAACACTTCTAAGAATTCAATTCATAACTATTATATTAAAAAACATCAATTAATTTAAGAAAACCTTTAGATTTTATATTTAAATATACCGTAAAATAAGGACTTAATTCGTTGTTTGATACTAGTGTGATACTAGTAATTCCTATTTTAAAGTTTCTATTATCTTATAATAAGCCTTGTTATTAACATTTTTATGTTAGCAAGGCTTATTTCAACCTATTAACCTCTTTGTTTGTCTTATTCATCAAATAGCATATTTACCATTATTTACCAGACGCATTTTGAATTATTTGCCTTATTATTATCTTATAGTAAATAATAAGGAGGAATTAACTATGGATGAATTAGAAGATATTTTAAAAAATGAATTTAAGAGGCTTGCAGATTACGAAGAATCACTTTTAGAAAATGACACTTCAATTCCTAATGGAATTAATGAATCTTTACGCGAAAAATTATCTAAGCAAATAAAAGCAAGAGAAGAACTGTATGAAAAACTGACCGCTGAAGATTATCTCGCCTTAGAATCCGCACATAAGAAATTAGAGAAAGAGAATTCCAATATCAACTATACCAAAAAAGGCCTTTGGGATCGTTTAAAAGATTTTTTTAGATTTCGATAAACTAAATAGAAATTTCAAAAATCTTAATTATGCGGATGGGTGCATTATGATCAATTTCGGTCCCCTTCCAAATAACGGGAACAAAGAAATTGAAATGCCGTTGCCAGCCGGAGTGACCGACTACTGGATTGAAAGCGGCTGGGCCTATGGTTCGGATAAGAGAAGATATCCTCTGCCATATGTGGACGTGTCAACATGGGGGTATTCAATCAGTTGCATGATCAGTTCGCCAGGAAGGTTACAGATTTCCACCAAGTCAGATTGGACAGGGTATAGCGCAAAATTCTTAGTAGCCTATAAACTATAGATTGGTATAATAAGCAAAATTTACAGCGGCATAAGTGATCGCATTTCCAAATGTGATTTTACACGCTGCACCTTGTATCGTTCCGAAACTATATCCGGCAAGTGCCAGAGAATTAGACAGTCCAACGGCTGAGAATCTTGTAACGTCTGTCGCTGTGTATGGCAGTTCGAACGTCGTGCTTGTACCATTGATTAGTACAAGCCCCTGGACAGTTACCCTGCGCCCCTCGCGATATACCTTAAGATTCTGCGAGATGTCTGTTTTGACATACGCCAATTTTATATTTACTCTGTCAATCCCAAGTATCTTTCTGGCTTCTTCCTCCGTCGCAAATATCCTATGCTCCTTTAGTCTTATCGCTCCCGCTTTCGATAGTAATTTTACAGTATAAAATTCGGAAGAATATTTCAATATCTTTACAGGTACAATCTTAATATTATTTTCAATAATATAGCATATTTCGTCCTTTTTATATTTCATTATTCCGTATATCCTTTTTGATTTATGATGAACAATTTGGATCGCCTTCATGCCCAATGAGGAAGTCTACAGAAACATGGAAATAATCCGCAATTCTACATAACATTTCCGCATCCGGCATGCGCCGGCCAGTTTCATATCCAGTTAACGTAGTCCTCTCTATATTAAGTATGTATGATAATTCTTTCTGAGACAGGCCAGAATCCTGTCTCAGTTCTTTTATTCGTTTTGCGAATATATTCATTAGGATTCCCCCCCTCTAAATATATTGTAAACGGCATGTTGCTTATATTCAAATGGCAATATCTGGATAACATCATGTTATAAATAAAAAAAGAGCCACAAAAGTGTCTCTCCCAATATAGTCCTAAAACATATGCCATTCTCAGCATTCACCCGTCAAGCGTTTTCTTTCTTCCTCGCCTCTTAGCGTCCGCCTTTCTTTGCCACTCCCTCTTCCTTATCTTATTACATTCGGGAGAGCATATCTTCAAGGCCGTTCCGCACGGATCGAATTCCCGACCGCATATGGCGCATTTCCTCATCCTGATCTTTCGCCGTTCATAACGAATCGGATTGTATGTGTCGGCATTCTTCTTATACCATTCAATCCCCTGTTTTCTGTCAATCTCCATGATGGCAATTTTTGAACACGCTTCACAATATCTCTGCGTTCCGGAACACACGATGTATTCCTTTCCGCAACGCTGGCATATATCTGTACCTCCCAACTTCCTAGCATATCCGTATGTATTATATTTCTTTCTTCTCTCTCGCTCTCTTATTGTGCGGCATTCCTGGCAGTACCATGCCCGCGGTCCGCCCACAAATTCCTTTCCGCATCTCCTGCATATCCGATCTCCAAGATTACTCATATATCTCAGGCTCCATTCCATCGGATACTATATCATACTCATAATACGGGTATGAATCGGTTGGATAGAATCTTACCGATCTGAATACCTTTGCAGATGGCTTCTGCCTCTTCCTTTCATCATGCTCCCACCAGAACAGCCTGTCAAGCGCGATGCTCCCCGATGGCCTGGAACCAGAAGCATCATTCTCCATGAGCGTAAGGATTGCATTCTTGATCTTATCGGCATCATTGTCCGAAAATCCCGTCTTTTTTGCGAGTTCCGGGAACATGGACCCGCGAAATACATACACGCCTCTGTCCACGCAATAACGCCTTCCCATTGTCGAACTGTCCTTTCCATCCGCATCACTGCCGTTCGCTGATTTCGTGATCATGTATTCCTTGATCGTTATGGTATCTATGGTTCTGGCGAGAGTCAGCGAAACCGGCCCTCGCACGTTGAATGTCGCTTCTTCTCCCTTGAATGCGAACACCTGTCCAAAGGCCCTAACATCCATCCATTTCTCGCATGCGAGCCTCTTGCATTTTTCTATATCGGCCTTCCTTTTCTTCTTGATTTCGTCCGAAAGTTCCTTGAACGAATTCTGTCGCGCATTCAGGCTCATGCATCCGTCATCCGCACGCTCTTCCATCCGTATGAATATTTCTTCTCCCATATCCTGGAGCCGGTTCCTGATCTTTCTCTTGATGCATACGTCCGTCATCTCTCCGTATCCATCCATGTCAATCCTCGGCCTATTGCCATTCAGCGGATCACCGTTGGGGTTGCAGTCCTCTGCGACTATGACTCCCATGAAGTCAATCTTTCTTTTCATCCCCATGCCCTGACTCCTCCTTGTTAATCATATGCAGGAATACCGTATAGCCTATAAGTTCCCTTATATATTCCTTTAATTCTCGAGACCCGTACTCCCAGCATTCAAGCGTTGTTACGGGAATTCCATATATGCGTGACATTTCAACACGCGAAACACCTGCAGCCTTTCGTAATTCTGAATTCGACATATGCCCGAATGCATATGCGCTATGCAGTATCCTTACTACATCCTCCGTGCAGTATGCATCCATCCAGTCCTGCCAGCCTCTTTCTGCTACATACATGTCCAGATCATCATATTTCTGAGACTCCCGAAAGAGTCTCACGAATATTTCATATTCTAAATAGATCATGCCGCCACCTCCTGTGCATTCTCAACATTCTTTCTTCCGGCCAACTTGATGGCCTTAGTCTTCGACATGAGTTCCCGTTCGCGGAAACCGAATTCTTCTGTCGCGAGCCATCTTTCTGCCGCCTCAATCTCAGTAAATACGTAAACCTGATGATCCCACCGTCCAAATCCGAACGCGCTTGATACTCCATAGATCTTTTTTTCCATCCTTTTTTCCTCCTTAAAATACATATGCGCCGATAAAATGATTAATCGTTTCTACTTCCTCGCTTCTTGAGCCGAAATCCGTAACGATCTCGTTATCGTTATTGCAGTCGATGTATGCAACGGCGCGCCCCTTATAGTCATTTACATAGATTCTTTTCTTTCCGTATTTCTCCCATCTGTCGAAATACAGGTAATTGCTTTCTGAATCATATTCCGTACCGATATACGGGTTTGTCTCTCCATTATGCATCTTTGCTATTTTTGCATTTCCCGCAAATTCGATTTTTTCTATCATCCTTTTCGCCTCTTTCCATGCTTTTTTGAGTGCGGAGGAAATCGTCAATCCAGCCTTCTTAACCAGTTCCCATGCTCTCTTCATGATTTTTGATCGGTTGTATTTTTTCATCTGTGTTTCCTCCTTATCTCTTTCTAATATTATAATACCATGCATTGCATGGAATGTCAATACTTTTTCCATGCAATGCATGGTTTTTTATTAAATATAATCCAACTCGGGATAGGCCTTTTTT
>OGPH01000700.1_pt1 | contig 32151 bp, 43 predicted proteins | sample 1552891 | NCBI WGS metagenome assembly OGPH01 (sample SAMEA2580272, study PRJEB22360) | human gut metagenome | biome: human gut; feature: human-associated habitat; material: faeces | place: Denmark | collected 2008/2010 | reverse complement strand
TTTCCGGGTTTCTAATCATAATCTTCTAATCTATTAAATCGTTAATACTAACATACCAATAACTTTCGCAATCTTTAAATACTACATCGCCTACACCTAAGTTACACCAGCCGCCAAACAAAGTCGCGTCTGCTATCAAACTGTACGAACCGTCCCAGTATTCGGTGTACCCTACCACTTCCAAAACTTCGCCCCTGCTGCACCGGACTAATCGCCCTATGTACTTTTCCGCCGGGTGGGCTTCTCCTGGCTTAAACTGTGAGCGCTTCTCACTAACTGTTCTTAAATACTTCTCCATAATCTTCTGTTTTTAAATCGTTGATACAAATATAACGCTTTTCCCGTTACGTTGGTTCTTTCGTTAACATCATTTAAGCATTAAACTATCCCCCAGCGATAGCCCGTACTCTAATTGCTGTAGCTTGAAATTACGTTGTATGCTGCCCGCGGCGTTCTGTACTACAGTGCAGCCTACTAATAAAAGTAGGACTGCGATAACTGTCATTAACTTTTTCATTTCTTACTGTAGAATTCCATAAGTTCTTTAATACTCTGCATAAGCCCGTCCTGCGTCTGTTTCTTGCCTTCCAGGGCTTTTATTATCTTCTCGTCTACCGTCCCGGTGGTTAGGATGTGATGGACGGTTACGGGGTGCGTTTGCCCCTGGCGATACAATCGGGCGTTGAACTGCATGTATAGTTCCAGGCTCCAGGTGTTACCAAACCATATAAGCGTATGCCCACCTTTCTGTAGGTTAAGCCCGTGCCCTGCGCTCGCCGGGTGCGTTACCAGCACTTTAATCTTTCCGGCGTTCCACTCGGCTATCTGCTCGGGCTTCTCCAGTTTGACGGGCTTATACGCCTTTAGCTTCTTCATTATTCGGTCGAGGTCATGTTTATAAGAGTAGGCAACCAATACGGGCGAACCGTTCGCGGCCTCTACCAGCTCCTCGAGTTTCTCTAACTTCTCGTCGTGCAACTCGATAACCTTTCGGTCGGCATCGTATATCGCACCGTTCGCGAATTGTTGTAACTTATTGGATAGCGCCGCCGCACTTGCCGCGCTTATCGGCTCGTCCGAGTTAATAAGTTCCAGTACTTGTTCCTTCTCAAACTCCTTATACTGTGCCATCACTTTAGGCGACAACTCCACGCGGTCGTATATGTTTATGCGGTCGGGCATCTTCAAATAGTCCTCGGCTGTCATTGATATGGTTATGTCGCTGATAAGGTCGCTTATTTGCTGCTCTGTTTCCTCCTGGGGGCTTTTCAGTGCATAACTGTACACTATATCGCCGTTCCTCTTATTTGGTCTAAAAAACCTATCTCTGAATGCTGTGATTGATTTACCGAGCCTTTCCCCTTGGTCTATCAAATACATTTGTGCGAATAGGTCTATTAGCCCGTTTGGCGACGGCGTACCCGTCAAGCCTACTACTCGGGGGATAAACTTCCGAACCTTTCTGAGAGCCTTAAAACGCTTTGACGCATAATTCTTAAAACTGCTCAGTTCATCGATAACAACCATATCGTAGGGTAGCTTTACGCCCCCGTACTCCATTACCAACCATACAATGTTATCACGGCTAATCGCGTAGATGTCCGCTTTCTTCTCGTAGGCTTCCCGGCGCTGTTTAACTGTACCGTCGATAACTGAAATCGTCAAGTCCTTAAGGTGCGCCCATGCTTTAATCTCATCGCTCCAGGTTACCTGCGTTACCTTCTTCGGGGCAATTACCAGGCAATTAGATATGATGCAATTATCCAAAAGGTCTTTGATGGCGGTTAGGGTTGTTACTGTCTTACCCAAACCCATATCAAGGAACAACGTGCAAAACTCGTTGTCTATGATGTGCTGCACTCCCTTTACTTGGTATTCATGTAATTGCTTTCTTTCTAACATAACATTGCTTTTATCATTGATAACTGCAAGCTGAACTCGTATAGCGCCGCCGGGGTTATATGCCCTAATACCCGGTCGTAATCGGCCGCGCACTTGATGCGCCGCCCGTTGATTACTATTTCAGTGTGTCCTGCGATACACTTTAAATTTAAATCTATATAGTTTACCATAGCTTTATTACTTCATTAATTTAGTTTTGTAAAACACGCAAATGCTTTTGAAATCCTGCTCATCCGATACGTACCCCAGTGTTTTACGCGAGAGGAAATTAACATCGCGGGTAATATCCTGCTGGAGCCGCTTTAGAATTTCCTCGGTGTTACCGAACTTATCGTCACGGACATACAGCGCTCCGCTCTTTATGCTAAAGTACATACCTAAATGGTATTCGATTTCTTCTTTTAAACTTCTCTTTTTCATGATTTTTTTTTTAATTTGATGCTACAAAGATAACCCTTTTCCCGGTACGTTGTTTATTTCCTTAACATTTCTTAAGAAAAAGCTTATTGCAGCGTCCCTGCTTTCCAAATCATCGATAACAAATACTTTGAAGCCCAAAGCCTCTAACTTGCTATGTACTAATAACTGTATCTTAGTTGGCTTCTTACCGGTGGTCTTTATCTCGGCAAAGCCTACATACCCACCCTGACAAAGTATCATTCTATCCGGCAAACCTTTTATAAAGGTGGATAATAGTTTTATTACCCACACCTTTTTTGTTCCGTTTAGGCGCTCGCTAAATGTACGCTCTAAATCCTTTTCACTTATTATTTCCTTTGACATGTTGCATTCCTTGGTTAAAAATCTTATGCTCTGTTACTACCTTGGTGAACTTCCCACCGTCTTCAAACCACATATATACGTGTCCTTTCGGTGTGGCGTCCATGTAACGGTATAAGTTACCTTGTGCTATTATATAGTCGTGCTTCTCGTACGTCATGCCGTACGTACCGATTTCCATTGAGGTTGCGTGGTCTTCACCTTTTAGCGCAGACCATAAGCCAAAAGCGCGTTTGGGTAGCCAGTCATGTGTGAAATAAGACCAGGCACTTAACCTACCGAGGTCTAAATAAACGTGGTATTGGTCGTGGCCGAGATACGCGTATGGTCTGCCCTCCGATTGGAAGACACTGTATACCATATATACTCCGTCGAACTTTGCACTCTCATTGTATCGTAGTTCGGGCTTATCCTTTTCAGACGGGCAGATAACGGTTTTATAATCGGGTTCGTCGCTCTCCTCTGAACGCTCTGCCTCTAACTGTCTGATGCGTTCCTTACATACATGGATAATCTTTTCATAGTCCAGCTTCCTATCTTCGCCCTCTTTGGTACGCAATACGCGTTTAACTATGTCCGCGTCCCAGGGGTTCAAACCGTACTCCAGCCATATATCCCAGGGCTGTATCTTATGTTTTGAATAATCGGACTTTCCCACATTGTAATATCTAACGTTGCTCATAATACATTATCACTTTTTCTGTTTTATACTCAGATTTAAAAAACTCTCTTGCTGCCTCTACAGTAGCAAAAACCTGCTCCGTGGGGTGCACCGTTTTTAGCGGCTCGCTGTCTATCATTACTCTTACTTTTAAAATATGTACCATTGCCTTTTAGTTTTTCAGGTTAATAGCGTTCATTAAGTCCTCGTAGCTCTTTTCTGTCAGTTGGCGTGTGTAGGTGTGCCCTATCATTCCAATAAATGGCTTGTAATCTATATACATAATACGGCTGATGTGTTCCACGTTAATAAACTCTACTTGCAAACCACCCTTAACAACAAATGTTAATTCTACAAAATTTCCACTTTTCATAATCTTTTGTTTTTTAAATTGTTATATTCCTTTTATTCTGCCAACGCTTCCGCCATCTTTCGTAATTCACCACGAGAAACGGCTATGCTGAAATACTTTCCTACCGATTCCTCGATAACCCAAACACTGTTAAGCCTTTGGAAATGCGCGGTATTGCCGCCAGGGTTGTTTAGGTTCACAGTCTCGCCCTTTGATGGCTTATACTCGGCAAGCGATGCTAACGTAGCCTCGGCTTCTTCCGGTGTACCCAGGTGAACAATTAAATTATAGTTAGCGTTTTCTTTTGTTTGCGCCTCAATTGTTATACTTCCGTTCGTATCAATTAGCTTGCATACCCCCAAACGGAAGGACTTCAATACCTTGGGTTTACCTTGACTTGTAACCTGGGCGGATACGTTTACTACTGTGATTGCTAACACTGCTAAAACTACTAATACTTTTTTCATAATCTTTTGTTTTTAAATTTCTGATATATACTATAAACGTTTGCGGTTTTAAAAGGTTCACCGCAAACCTATATTTTTATTCTAAAACGGTTACAACATCATTTAAATTTACAAACCAGTATGTTTCGGCCTCCCTCACTACTACGTCCGTATCATGCAGGGCACTCCCTAACCAGCCCAGGCTCTTGCCGTCTATAATAACGTCGCACGTGTTATTAAGGTTATACCCTATTACTTCTACTATTGAGAACCTATCAAATACTGGTTTGGCTACGCGTTGTTCTTGCTCTTCTTTTGGTAGGGCACGCAATTTAACTAATACCTTTTTTCCTACTAATTCTTCTTGTCTCATAATCTTTATTTTTAAATTGTTATTATTTCCTTTTGACATTACAAATATACGGCAAATAACGATAGGTTGTATATTTCATTAACACCATTTAAGAAATAAATCCCATTTAGTTATTCTGTTAACAGTTAGTTAATATTTGGGGGGCTTTTACGCCTCCTCTGTTATCACTCGTTAACAATACGCTCAAACCCTCGTACGCGTCCGATGCCTGCGACGGTTTTTCCATTCGCTGCGCGTTGCCACCCTTGTACCTTAGACATGATAGCCGCTATCTCGCGGCTTTCCTTGGTCGTTACGCGCCCTACTTCCATCTCGAACACGTCCGTAGCAATCTGCATAATAGACACGAAGTCCATCTTTTCCAGTGTAAAGTCTTCCGGGTCTATCTTTGACGCGTCGTATTCTCTAAAGTACATGCGCCTTTCATTCACATACATACGTCTCCAATCTGACGGCACAAGCATGTTCAAATACGCCTCTACTGATGCGGTACGGGGGTCTGCCTCGAAATGCTCTTCGCGTCCTTTCTCGGCGATTTCCTCGGCTTCACGGGATAACAACGTACTCACTTTTCGGAAATACATTTGTACGGCTTCCGCCCAAAGCTGGTCTACGTAATCGTCGAAGCCCTTCTCAAAGATAAGGTGCGTATTGGTGTTCGCCTTGACCTTCACGGGCAAAAAGCGTCTGCCGCCCGTATCGTCCTTTAGAAATTCGTCCCTATTCGTCGTACCTATAAAGATACACTGCCGGGGAAAGTTCTTCGTAACACGCCCGTATGCCGGTCTAAAGCTGTCCTCTGTTTTAGATATGAAGTTTTTCACGCCTTCAACCTCTGAACGTCTCATTGCTGACAACTCGGCTACCTCCAATATCCAGTTACCCTGCAACTGTTCAAACGCGCCCTTACCGTCCATGCTTGAAAGGCTATCGGAGAACCATTGCTTACCCAGCTTTCGGATGAATGTGCTCTTTCCTGCGCCCTGCTCGGACTGTAACACTAACATACTGTCGAACTTGCAGCCCTTTTGAAAGATACGCTTAACCGCTCCTACCATCATGATACGGAATGCTTCACGGGTGTATATGTTATCTTCCGCCCCCATGATATGGATAAGCGCCTTATCAACTCTTTCGATACCGTCCCACTTTAATTTGGTTAGGTATTCCTGCACTGGGTGGAAAGAATTCATTTCCGCGGATAGCGCTATAGCGTCATCAATCTTTGCGCTATTTGATATGCCGTACATGTCCTCGATATGTTTACGTACTCCCGAATAGTCCACGTCTTGGAAGTCCAAAGAGGTATCTTTCGCGCGCCATAGGGGTACACGGGTAACAACCCGGCGTTCCTTAAATAGGTCTCGTGCAATAAGCCCCTTTAGGTTCGGGTCGTACTTCATTATCAACCCTAAATTCTTTGCAGACGGGAGGTAAGCGCCGCGCTTATCCGTTTCGAGTTTCGCCATCGCGTCCTCATACGTTGTCGCTACGTCGCTGTCTGTTGCTTCTTCTACTTCTATAACATCGTCGAAATCGTCCATGATTTCACCAGCCTTAACTGCCAGCATACGGGCGCGCGCCGCTGCCACCTTTGCATCCTTGTTCACAAGTTCGTTCATAGCCTCGGTAGAGTTCTTTCTATCCGCGCCCTTATCCAACTTACCGAATTTGTGTACACGCACAAGGTCGTAGGCATTAAACACGTGGTTGCCTTGTATGGGGTCATTGTTATGGAATGAATAAGCGAACATATCATTAAAGGTAATCATACCGCCCGAAGTAGAGCCACCCGTATAAGTCCATCTATCATCCTGCTCGGTAGGCTCGTACACGTCCGATAGGTATTCCGCGATAACCTCGCTAATCGTGTATGCCCGGCAAAAGTCACCCACATTACCCTCCTTCAATGTGGGGTCTTGTTGTTTTTTAACAAGCGTCCGGGCTTCGCCCTTCTCGTCCTTGTGGTACGCCCATTCGGTTGTATCGCTCCAATCCTCGTACATGCCCAAATACTTTTGCACATCCAAAGGGCTTTCGTTAAACGCCGAGTAATCTATAAACTCGTAGTCCACATCCCGGGAAACCGATGGGAAAAACATACAGCGCTCGGGCTGAAAGGTGGTGCGGTCGTACAAGTCGATACCCGTCAACTCCGCGACCTTTCGGGCAATAGCCTCGTATTGCGCCCCGTCCACTGGTTCAGACAACGGAATGATAACACGGTAACGGAACGTATTCGCCTTCGGGTTATGCTTGTGCGTTCCGTGAATGATACACGCGCAATTGATAACCGAGTAGAATGCTTCCGGGAAGTTCTTTTCTCCGTAGTCAATATCAAGCGCCAAAATAGAGCGTTCTCCGACATTGTTTTTGCTTCTACGGCTGCCGAACAACTCGCCACCCATGAATGCGCCTACGTCTTTAATGTTACCCTGCTCGGCTTTGCTCGCGCTCATAAACTCCCGGTACGTCTCATCCGTAACGGTTGCCTTTGTCAGCTTCTCGGTCAGTTCGTCCCATGAGTAGGAGCGGTTTTTCCATGAAGTAGACTTCGCGCTGCTCGCTGTAGCAATTTTAAAAACCATTTTTCTCAATTCCATAAATTTAATCTTTTTTGTAATATTCAGTAACATAACCTGCTGCTCTTAATGGTATGCCCTTTGCCCAACTCGGGGCGCTGCACATGGCATCACACATTATTTGCAGCGTCTTTTCTTCGTTCCCGTCTTTCGGAATCTCGGCGGCAATCTCATCATGCACATGCAGAACGATATTGAAGCCCAAATCGAATACCTTAAAAATCGCATTTGCCAGCAAGTCACGGGCTATCGCCTGCACAACGTTCTCGGTTAACTTACCTCCGTAGGTGTTTAGTTTAACCCATTTCCCGGAAGTTTGGTCTTGACCCATGTAGGATATATCTTCAACTTCAAACGAGCCGTTAACGCCCTCGATTGTGCGTCTACCCATTCTTGCAGACGGGTAGAATAGCTTTCTGCCGCTTGGTAGTTCAATAGTCATCGCGCCGCTCTCATATCGAAAAACAATACTCGAAACATCGTCTATCCTATAAACTTGTTCGCGTCTCGTTCCGATACATCTTTTGGCGCAATCTTCAAGCGAACGCCACAAAGATACTACTTTTTTATTAGCTTCTCTCCATTTTGACAATATTTGAGGTTTTTCTTCATCTGTTAACGCTTTCTTAATATCCATTGTGGTAAGCGCGTTAACACCGCCCCCGTACCCTAATGCAAGCTCCGCAACCTTCCCTCGCTGCCTTAAGTCATCGCCCTTGTGTACTGGAACGCCGAACATTTTAGATGCGGAGGCACAATAAATATCGGCTTTCGGGTCGTTAAATAAGTCTAAACGCCATTGCTCGTTTGCAACCCATGCAATTACTCGGGCTTCAATCGCCGAGAAGTCAGCTACGGAGAACGTGTACCCCTCGGGGGCAATAAACGCGGTACGTATAAGCTGCGATAGTATATGCGTAGGCTTGTCGTATATAACTTCCATCATGTCCAAATCGTGCAGCTTCGCAAGGTCTCGTGCGCCGTCCAAGTCTTCGATGTGGTTTTGCGGTAGGTTCTGTAGTTGAACCAGGCGCCCAGCCCATCGCCCGGTACGGCTCGCGCCATAGTAACGGAATAGCCCTCTAATACGGTTGCCCCGTCCGGCACTCGCCAGTATAGCGGTATATTTGGCATTCGATGTTTTACCTATCTCCCTGCGTAGGTCGATAACGTCTAACACTGCTTGCTTATCCTCGTCAGTAACGTTTTTAAGGCTCGCTATGGTCTTTATCACCTCCTCGATGTTAGTCTTATTGAGGGAATCGATAACCACGCCTGTACGCTCTTTAATGAAGTTCTTTAGCTGTGGCATGGACTTTAGAGAACTTAACCCGAATTCCTTTTCGGCTTTCTCGGTGAGACGCGCTTTATATTCTGCGTCCATATCTTGCGCGGCGTGCGCCAGCTTGAGGTCTGCCAATATGCCGTAGTCGTTTATACGCTGGTCTGCTGCATAGATGCGTTGTTCTTCTTCCGGGAATTCAAACCGGGACAACTTACCGAATATTTCCTTTTCTGAAAGCACATCATAACGTAGGTAATCTATGAACTCTTTCCAGTCCTCGGGGGCGTGTTCCGGTAGGTTACGTGTGCGACCTCCGTTCGTTTTGGTAGGTTTGCAAGGAATAGAAAAATAACGGATAAGGTTTTTGCCCGTGCCCTTCTTCTTATCGTCAAGGTTCAGAATATTGGATACCGCTTCCAGTGATGCCGGCATACCGCAATACAATGACATGTTAGCCGTACAGAAAAAGCGCATAGGGCTTATGTCAAACCCATATTCACGCAAACAGATACGCTCAAATGTAGCATTGTGTGCTACTATCACAACGTCCTCGTTGTTCTTTACATACTCGAACAAATCGTAAAACTCGGTCAGTCCTCCGGGCTTTGTTAGGTCAATAATTGAAACGTCCGTATCGGTGTCCCACATGTAACCGCAAAGGAGTATCTCGAAATTCTCGTCCTCACAGTATTTATAGTTACCGGCGCTTTTAATGTCCGTTTCGGAATACGTTTCAAAGTCAATAAACAGATGTCTCATAACGCATTATTTTAATTGTTAATACTATTATAACGGCAAAGGTACGACGATGTTTTTAATAAACAAGAAGAAAGGCTACTAATTGCATTTATTTAACAATTAGTAGCCTTTTAACTTAATCGGCAAAAATAGGTGAGTAGAAAATAAAGCCTCTTTTTTCGTTCAGAATAACGTATGTCTGTTGCGGTTCTTCGTATGCCAGCCCGTGCCCCATTGCGAATGCGTCGAAACCTTTTAAAGAGCCGTTAACACAAACCTCTTTAGTATACACCATTTGGTGGTAGTGTCCTATAAAGGCTTTATCAATTTGTATTGTTTGGTTCATTTTGGCGTACCAGCGCATCATTGACGGGTAAATACCTCCGATACCCCCAGCCGTGCGGAATTGATGCCCGTGTGCAAATAACACTTTCTTTCCGTACACGTCGATATAAGCAAATTCACTTTCCGGGATAATGAAGCTAAATTTGGTAAGCCCCATAAGTGTTAGGGCGTGTTCGATGTCCTTGTACATAAAGTACTCGTAGTTCATCTCGAAACCGTTGCTAAACTGCATCTTTTTTGTAGTTCTTGAATGGTTTCCGCAAATACCGATGACAGTTATCTTTTCAAGTCCCGGCAGTTGGTCGTGCAAATACTTAAGCCCGGAGATAATTAGGTTCTTAGCAAAGTTAACTCCGCGCATAGGCGACATGCTATTTGTTTGCTCGAGTTCGGGGTGAATGTATCCGCCTATCATATCGCCGATTAAACCAATAACTAGGTTATCTACTGGCTTTTTCTTTATCATGTACGCGGCATTCGCAAAGAAATTAGTGATACGCTTTTCTGCGATATCCTTGTTATACTCGTTTTTGCCCAATACTGTAGAGGCTTTTACCACTTCGTCGGCATGCCAGTCAGACGCGATGAGAAACCCGGTATTACCCTCGTCGAGTGATGTCTTTTTCTTCGGTGCGATGTGTACCAGTTCGACGAGCGGCGCGTCTTTCTTCAAACCGATAATACCCTTTAATTCTTCTTCGTTGTAATAGCTTTTAAGCTCCTCTATCAACGGGTCTACCTCTACTGTAGGTTGTTGTACGCCCACAACTGCTTTGCCTTCACGGGCAGCCCAATATGCCTTGTTGACCTTATTATATTTTCTCAACGGTTTGCCCGTTGCCTTTGAAATTCTAACACCTTCCGCGTTTACGTATGAATCGTATTTCCCCATTTTTGCTTTTTATTTTTTGGGCGGCTGTTACACCGCCCAGTTATTAATCTGTTTAATTGAAATGTTAGATGAAAAGGTCGTCGTTCTCGTCTTCAAAATCGAAATCGTCAATGCTTGTTCCGCCGTCCAGTCTTTCGTCGTCTCTCGTCTTCTGCACACCGTTCAAACCTACACCGATACCGTATTTCCCGGCAAACTCATAAGGATAGAAAGATACGGCTACATTGCCCCAAGAACCGCTATAAACCCCATTCGGGTCTGTGATGTACTGTTTCTTACCGTCTATTACGATAGGCGCGCCCTGCTTCTCTTTGCGCTTTGCGTTGATAAAGTAGCAACCCTGATACTCTGCGCCGTCTTTTTCTTCGTCCCCGTCTCTTAATGGGTTCGTCCATACCTTCGGGTCTTTACCGTTCAGTTTCGGGTAACGGGCTTTCAACCCCCTAAATTCTTGTTCTATAGCTTCCTTAATCTTTGGGACTTCCGGGCTATCCTTCGGAATCAATAAGCATACACTGTAACTTGCTTCTCCCTGTCCGTTGACTTGTTGCGCTTCAAACAATCTAACATAACTCAATCTCACGTTCTTAATCATTGCTTTCATAATAAACTTGTTTTATTGTTTTTGCCCTCTAATCGGTTCGGGCGTTCCGTTTTTAATTTGATGATGCAAAGATAGCAAATAAATCAATAGGTTGTTTACTCTGTTAACCTTGTTTAACTTTAAAAGTCTTTGGTGCTATTGAAATAGCATAGTCTAAGTCTCTTTGGTCTGCCACCCATACGATAAACTTCGGGTCATTTTTGTAGTCTGCTCCAAAGGCATATTTATTTAACAATTTAATGGCTTTAATCTCGTCCGCGCTGAACCCCTCTATAGCTATCAAAAGATTTTGCATGTCTTTAGAGGTTCTTTCGAGTTCTTTCTTACTCCAGGTGCGGAATTGTTTTTTATTCCAAAACTTGGTTCTTTTTTGAATCTCTTTCTCTGTTAAAATACCGTTGTTACTTTTCATATCGTTTTGTTTTTAAATTGATAATGCAAATATAACGCTTTATCTGATAGGTTGGTTCTTTCGTTAACTTCTTTTATGAATTTAATTCATCGAAGTCATCTATAGTTGGGCTTAGCTCCTCGCGCTTATCGCTTTCCGGGGCTAACGTTGGCAGTCCTTGCGGCTTGACTATCAACCCGTCAAGAGTTGCGGCGAGCGGTTTCTTACCAACCAGGCGTTCGAGGTCTCCGATACCTTTCAACTTTCTGTTAGTTACATCCTCGGTTGAGAAACCTAAAGCTTTTAGGCGTTCTATGGCTGTTTCCGTGTCGTTTATGATACGTACCGACCTGCCTTCTACGAGTTTCCACCCCTTGACCTTTTCGCCCCGTGTGGCGGCTTGCATTGCGAAAGTCTTGACCGATGCCAGCCAGTCGGTGAACATATCGGACTTGCTTAGTATATCGCCTATCTCGTCAAGCGTTAATGCCTTGGTGTCCCCGTGTGTCTCGAACTCACTAACTAAAGCGTCTCTCTGTGCCCTGCATTGCGCTTTGAACTTGCAGAACTTACAATGGCTACCTACTTTGGTTTCCCCTTGTCCTGCCCATGCCTTTTCGGCAGTGGGACGTAGTACGTGTATCGCCCAGTGGGTCAAGTCCCGTGCGGACATCTCGAATACCGAGTAATTGCCTAACCGTACTTGTGCGATGTGCATACGTACTTTTTGAATCTTGGAGCGGTGCGATGGTTCTAAGGAGTTAAGCACCCCAATAGCGTACATCATTAACTGGCTATTTCCGTTAGCGTCCACTTGTACGCCCTTTCCATATTTTAGGTCTATGATGTTTAGAACCTTTTCACCCACTATATCACAGTCACAGCTACCGAAACACTCGGGAACGTATGTCGTTAGGTCGAACTTCCGTTCTATACTCATTATAGCGCCTTCCTCCAGTTCGTATATGTCGCACACGTAGCAAACGTAATCGGTAACGTAGTGTTCCATTTCTGAACTATAGTATTTGTTGTTACGTATCTCGTCGGGTACGGGCAATTCGTCCAATAGCGGTAGGTATTCCCCGGCTAAATACTTTTCTATCGCGTGCTCTGCCAGCTCGTGCGCTACTGTTCCTTCTTCTGATGCCGCGCTACTCGTGCTCTCATACGGTTCTTCTAATCGCGCGGAAGGTGTGCAGTTAAGCCAGCGGTGCGAACTGCTCGGGGAAAGCAGGGCATGCGCCCTACTTGTGTGGTCTATTTGTACTTTCATTCTTTTTAATCGTTATAGGTTTCAATACGTTGTTTCAATAGCTCGTACTTCTCGGGCTTGATGCGCATAAGGGATGCGCCGCCGAACTCCAACATGATATCCGTTAATTGCGGTCGGGTGATTTTCCCGGTTTTCATTAAGTCAATCATGAACGCCTGCATATCCTTTGCCGTTAGAGGCTCTTTTGAGGCTTTTTCAGGGGCTTTCTCTTCTTCGGTGGGCGCTTGTACGTGTTCGGGTTCAATCGTCGCTTGTGGGGCTTCTTTTACAGTCTTTGGCTTTACAGTCTTTGGCTTTACGGGCTCTCCGACAGTTACGGGTTTTCCAATTTCCTTTTTAACCTCTGCGATAGCGTCTGCTATTGTTTCCTCTGCAATAGCTACCGCTGTGGCTTCGGGATTTGCTTCCTTCTTAAATTCTTGAACGGGTGCGGCGGTCTGTGTAGGTTCGCTAAACGTCGGTACGCTTGTACTGTTTACGGGGCTTTCTGTAGGCGCTGACATAGCCTTAAGCGGTGCGCTACCAAATAGACGGCTCATTAGGTCATTTACAAATTCCACTTCTTGTGCGTTTGTAACGTCAAAATCGATTGTTAACGGTGTAATCTTCATTTTCTTTTCTTTTTATATGGTGAATAAATAATTTATGCTTCTTTGATTTGTTCGGCTTCCAAAATGGCTTGTGCAACCTTTGCCACCGTCTCATTGTAGAACTCTTCCCACTCGGCGCAGTAGATATACATCTCCTCAACGTTCACGGGGTATTTTGTTCCTTCCATTGTAGATACGTAGTAGGGGAGTATAAACCCCCTCGAACGTCGGCATTTCCTGCACTGCGTCAATAACTTGGTATTTGTTCTTTCTCGCGCTTGCCTGCAAGTGCCTTTTCACTTCATCAATAATAAACTTTTGCTCTTTCATAACTTTATCTTTTTAAATTGATGATGCAAATATAACGCTTTTGCTAATACGTTGGTTCACTTGTTAACCTTATTTAAGAAAATAGCTTCCATAAGGTTCTGCATGTGCTCGTATACCATACCGTTGTATTGGTATGCCTCAAATCTCCCGTTATGGCGTACCTCTGAAAAAGTATCGCTATACTCGTTGCCTGCCTCGTCTATAAATACTAATACGTGGCTTTTCATTTCAAACTGACCCTCGGTCAGCGTTTCCCTAAAAATTAAATCAATTGCTTTCATACTTCGCTTCGTTTTATACGTTAATACAATGATAACAAATCTACGTTCTTACTTGTTCACGGTTATTTCCAATTTAATGTCTTGGTGACCTCTTTTCTTTAAAAAAAACTATTCGGTGTTTGAATCCCATTCACTTTTCAAACTTTCCTTTTAAGGGTATCGTGTTCTTAGTTTCAGTAAAGAACAACCTTGTTTCCTTTTGACATTACAAAGATACGGCAAATATCAATAGGTTGTATCTCTTTTTGTGCTAATAAATCTTAATCAAAAGTGAAAGGATGTAAATGAGCAGTGTGTGTGGGCTAAAGTGCTATTTATTAGGGTCTTATCCTGCACAGCACAGAAACACACCTAAATTTCTAAACTTTAATATAGAATATAGTGGTTTTTACGGCTCGTTCTATAGTGGTAAACGGTATTTTCTCCAGAATAATGTTTTAACCCCTTTTTACTGTGTTTACTGTGCAATTATATATAAGTAGTTGATATATAGATAGTAGGACTGCACAGAGACCTGCACAGCAGCGATTTTTTACTGTGCAGGCTGTGTCTAAAGAATGTTAACAAAAAATGGAGAACTGTTAACAGCCCTCCATTTCCTAATTATTTTAACTTTACCACTATGTCTATACCCATCTTTGATTTGGGGTTTTTGTTTGATATGTCGTGCTCTATAGCCTTGACCCCCCATCTGAAAAACAAGAACTTTTTCTTTCGTACCGTGATAACTCCCGTTATCGTGTCCCTGCCTTGGTAGCTTAGTTCTGTACTGTCTTGCTTAACCCTCGCTTGTATCGTGTTCCAGGCGTCCCGGTATTCCGCTATGAGTTCCCCGGCTACGGTATCGGTACGCACAACCTCCTTTATTACTGTCTTGGTAACGGTACGGGTCGCCGATAACGCGTCTTTCACCCGAACGTTAAGCGCGTCCACCTCTTTATATAGGTCTGCGTTCGTTTTCTTCAGTTCCTTGTGCGACATCTCTAAAGCTTTACGCTTCACCGCCGCGTCTCCGAGCCTTGTTTTGTACTCTATCTGCGCATCGTTCATCGCCTCAACGTTACGTTCTAAGCGTCCTATCTCGGCTCTTTGCTTCCTTATGGTGTCTACCATCTTGGTTATTGCACCAAACAGCACCATAAGGACTGCAAAGCCTATAATTATCTTTTGTAGTTTACTCATAGCGTATCGCATTAATACGGTTCATCCATCCTTTACGGTATTTCTCGTTTTTGGGTCTCGCCTTGCATATCTCATCAATGAACTTTGCCCTATCGTCTTTAATCATTTTAAAGAGCGTAGCTGCGTCCATAGCGTTAAGGGCTGCAATGGTCTGCTTACCTACGATACCGTCCGCCTTGACGCCTAAAAGACGTTGCGGGCGCTTTATACCGTGCGACCCTGAAGCCCACACCCAGTCAACTAAGATATTTGCTACTGCTTGACTTTTGATTTCATCGGCTTTCCATCTATCCCAATACAAGGACTTGAAAACGTCGTGCCATTCGGCATCAGATATGTTTTTCAAGTCTTCAACGGTTGGGGCTTTTTGCCCCTTCCGCTTCTTGTATTCGGTGAATGTGCCTATAGTGATACCTTTGTTGGTTGCGCCCCCTAAGTCATCTGGGTCATTAACGAAACCGCCCTCCCACTGTAGAATGAACGGTACTAACTTACTGCTGTTCGCCATCTTCTTTCTCCTTTTCTTCTAAGGGTATTTCAAATTCGCCGTCCTTAATCTTTCTCTTAAGCTGAAAATACTTGCTATTCGCTATGCTGTTTAGCACCTTCACGAATTCATTTCCCGGCTGTACTACCCTTAGGTTTCTTGTTATGTTACGCGCGTATATAATAAGGAATATACCCGTGAGCACCCTTACTAAAAGCTTGTAATCTATTCCGGGTTCTAACATATTGCATGTAAGAGCAACAAAGAATAAAATTGCATTCGTCAAAAACAACTCCTTAACTGCCTGCATGGCCTTTTTGTGCTTGTAGGGCTGTCCCTTCGCCCTATCTGCCAAATAGCCGGCTAACCAGTTCAACGCGGTAACTATGACCACTAAAAATATAAAGTCCCGTATATCCGTAACTACTGCAAGAACGGTCACAGCAAAAAACGTGCGGAAATAGGTCTCTAATTGTTCTATCACTTGATTAACCCTATACGGGTGTTCGATACTGTACATGCCTTTATAAACCCGTCCGCCTTCATTTGGCGAATCAACGGTTCTATAAAAAGGTCTGCTTTGCCCCGTTCGGCTTCAAACCTCTTAACCTTGCTTGTATCTGGAACGACTATCGAGCCACCATAGGTCTGGATCTTCATACCCGTGCTCGTACTGTTTTGGTCTGCTATCTGTAGATACCGCGCGAAAGCGTAGTAGCAAATAACCTTTTCGAGTCCTGCGAAGTTAGGACCGTCCGGGATATATTTATCCGGTACGGCATCGTACATGCTGCCTATCTGCGGCAATATGTCGAGTAGGTCTGCCTCCGAGAACGCCTTTTCTATTTTATTGTTCTTAACGTCCGTTGCTATCTCAAACAACTGACGGAACACTTCCACCGGGTACGCTTTAAGGTTTGCCATCTTCTTCAAATTTATTATTAATTTCTGTAACTGACGGGTCAACCCCGAACACTTGGTACAACTCGCGCGAAATGCGCTGGCGTATCTTTTGCAAGCTATTGCGATAGACCTTTTGCAGCTCCTTTATAACCTCGCCCGAAGCGTTAGAATAGGTCATCAGCGAACTGTCAATAAGGGGTAGGGGTATGTTATATGCCGCTATCGCAATATCCTTTCTAAGGGGTTCTACGTATGCCTTGTAAAGTTCTCTATCTATAGGACTGCCTAACTGGTCTACTTTGATAAACGGTTTGTCCGTGGCTACGTTTTCGTCCCTCACTGTAAGCACCGAGCCAGCGTTCTCGCTACCCATCATTTCGGCTAACGTATCGCGGAACTCCTGCTGCGCCTGCTCGGTCTCGAAATCACCGTGCGACACGATGCTACACATGTGGAAACCCCTGCCCAAAGTACGGTTAACGTATTTACCGTTCTTGTCCTCCGCACCCATCTCGTTTCGTACCGAGTGGAACGTGCTAAGGGGGTACGGGCGAGTTGTTCCAAGGTTCACATATAATAGTTGCCCTTTATGGTTCTCGATACCGCCACATTCCTCTACTTCTGCTGCAAAGTTATCCGGGTCATACGTCGGGTATACCGTGGAGTTCTGAGCGCTGCCAGTTGCCCTGACGTTCTGCCTATCCCAATTATTGAAAACGCGCCATCTCTTTATGGCCGGGTCTTTCAAATAGTTGTCGTTCATCTCGGCACGGACATATTCAAACGGAACGTTGTACACGTTTCGGGGCTTGTAGCCTTCGGGTGTCAGCCCATACTGTACTATCCAAGCCCAGCCCCTAAAACGTGCGACATCGTTTGCCGTAGCCTCTAAAACATCGTCCATATTACAGCCGTTCCCGTTTGTTATTGCCGCGAAGTCCTTGTTTTTGAAGCCTTCACAAATAATGTTCTCGGTCATTTTCTCAACTGCTGCCATAGCTGTCTTTGAAGCGTATATAAGTTCTGCTATCTCCTGCGGATATAAGTTGCCGTCACCGTAGTTAATAATCTTATCGCCCGTATTAGCGGACAACTTAAGCGCTTTTTCGACAACAAGCGCGAAACGTCTGTAACCTATCATATTTAAACCTCCTCTTTATTGATTTCTACGAAGCAATCGGCGTAAGCCGGGTTTTCAGTCATAAGGCGTTCCGCGATTTCATCTGTCATGTTCGCGCTCTTATAGATAACGCCGTCAACGTAATGCACGATACGCGCGCCGGGCTTCATTGCCCATCTGTAAACCACCTTAGTTAAATACTTCGTTTCGTACCACAAAGATAAATATTCCATATCCATGTGGCAATTAGGGTCAAGTTTTAGCCCGGTCATTGCGTAATATGCATCCAACTTTTCTTGTAATGTTGCAACCTTCGGTTCAACAACAACGGGAGCAGTGCTTTCGCCCTGCCCCGTATTATTAGTTAATTCTTTTGCCATTTTCTTTTGATTTATTATTATTATTCTGCTGGTGTAGATAACGCGTCGTAATCCGCTTTACTCAAATAGTGAACCGTCGTACCTACCTGCCAATCCTCAACGCCGTAGGTATAAGTTATATATGCGCTCGCGCTTGAATCCCCCGACATCTCGGTACAAACCAACGGAGCACCCAAACCATAAACGCGTACTACATCGCCGTGGTCTACCGCGATAACAAGTTCTGCGCGCGCTAACGTGTCTACAATGCCCAAGGGCACAGCCGAACTCACCAGCGTGTGTGAGCCGCCGAACGATTTAAACGTAATCGATACGTCATAAGCCCCAGGCATAACATCCTGCGATTTAAGTCCTACTGTGACAGTAAGGGCGTTATTAACCGTCGTAACGTCATAGCCTACTTTCGTAGGTACACGGGTTATGACGGCAACACCGTCCGGGCCAACCGTAAAACTCGCTATATCAGAGGCGTTAATAAGCTTTGCACTCACGGGCTTGCCTAAGTCTGCCCGGTTTGGTGCGCCACAAGGCATAGCCAAACTCGCCGCAATATTTCCTATACATGCCATATTATTTTTCCTTTCTTTTTTAGTTAGTTACTATCCTACTGCTGCGTTAAAGAGAGCGTCGTAATCGGCCGCCTCCATAAAACAAGCATCCTCCCCGATAACGTTTTCGGGGGTCTCCATAGTTATGGTAGTCCACGAGCCATTGTCATGGGAGCTTTTGTCTATAGCGGTGGCGCTCATACCGTAGTACATACCATAAACAGCAGCCCGTTGCGTGTTTTGTACGTGCTTTGCTATGATAACGAAGCTTCCGTTAGTAAAAGCCCTGTTGATGTATGCTTGCACGTCGGTTTGGTCGGTATACGTAGATATAATAGTAGCCGAGTGAGTGTTCGCGTTCGGCGCGCCGTCGTTAACTTTCAACGCGGTTGACACAACAAGGGAGCGTTTAACGGTGTCAATCTTATACGCTTTAGCGCCGGCCGCTAAAGTTACACCCGATACACCCCCGGCCGCGTTCACTGTGTAGCTCACGATATCCGCCTTATTAATGATAATTGCGCTGATTAAACCAGTCGCGCCGCTGTCGCAATCATAAGTGATTGCGTGAATCAATTTTGAAATACATGCCATAGTTAAACTGATTTTAATATTATTGAATCACGAACTGCATTATAGCACACCACGTAAGCGTTTCCTGCCGAGCCTTCCGGGTCTGATAAGGTAACCGTTACAAGTGCTGCGTTCGCGTTGCTGTCGAAGTCCATAGCCGAACACTCGAGAGGGCATTGAACGCCCACAATCGCAGCAGAACTTTGCGCGTATTGCACCATCACATAGAACCTACCCGTAGCGAGTGTAGACATCATAGCGCCGTTGGCTGGCATCTTAAAAGTCACGGACGTGTTCAACCTCGCAGAAGCGTCCGTCGTTTTAAGCGATGCGGTATATTGTAGGTTTTGCTTATACCCTTCCACCTTGTAGCTTTTTGCACCACTGGCAAAGGATACAGCCGAAACTACTGGCCCGGCAGAAGTCAAAGTAACATCTTCCGCGTGCATTAGGTATATGTCCTTCACACCGATCTGCGGAATAGTACAGCCCACAGTGATGTTACCCGAAAGTTTATTTAAACAACTTTTTCCCATATTATTTGAAATAAAAAAGGGGCTGGGTTAATATCCCAACCCCTTTAATTAGTAAATGATTTAATTACTTTATGATTTCTCTGTCAACCACAACTGCATCTTCTCGGGCGCTACCAACATAGCATCAGCCGCGAACAAAGTCTGTGAGTAGTAGTTACGGCTCTTAGCGTCTTGGATGAACGGAGCGATAACCGTACCAGCGCTTTCCAGTGCAATCTGAATGTTGTCTTTCGGAGTGAACGCGATAAACGCGGTGTCCAAACCATCAGCCGTTGCAGCGTTAGAAACGTGTCTCAGTTCGTTAATCTTGTAACCCTCGAAGTAATACACCGGGCGGCCGTCTACGATATCGGACTGTGCTACGCTGTTATCACGTGTCTGCAACAAGTTCTTGTACAAGCGCATAACGTTAGACGTAACGAAGAATTCAGAGTTATCCAGTGTATCGGGGCGCTGTGCATCGATACAACCACGCAGTGCAGCGAGAACACTGTCTGTGTCAAGAACCAAAGCACCCTCGGTCATAGTGCTGTCCTTGTACTGCTTGATAATACCGCCGTTAGTGAAGATACCGTAACCAGTTGCTCCTTCCGATACGTTACCGTCCAACCAAGCCAAACGAAGCAAGTCAGCTTCCAATACTTTCAATACCTCGGACTGAATAAAACCAGCCAATTCGGTTTCAGAGAAGTTGTCATCAAGGTTGATACCCTTTGCTACCATCTTGCCCCACAAGCTCTGCAAACAGATTTCGATAGGCAGTTCGATAGGTGCGTGTGTGTAATACTTAACCTTGTCGGTTACTTTTTCGTAGAAGTATTCGCCACCGCATCCTGCCGATTTGCGCAACGCTTTGTCGGCTGCTGTAAGGGAAACAACGGGCGTACCGTTAGGGATACCGTTCATTACTGTAATGCCTTGTGAGATTTCACCAGCAAGGCCTACAGTTAAGGAAATAACCTCGTTTAATGATTTGAGGTTTAATTTGTTAAGGTCTGTAAATGTAAAAGCCATAATCTTTTGTTTTTAGTTATTTGTTGTAAAATCTTTTAGCTGCTTCTGCTACAGCCTCTTTAGACAATTTTGTTTCTTTCTTCTTCGGCATGTTAACCGCTGGCGCACCGGGTTTCGCTGTCGCTCTGCTAAACTGAGCCGTCATAGCCTCCAGTGTTGCGGTAAGTTCAGTAACCGAGGTTTCCAAAGCTGCCATACGGTTTGCAAACTCTTCGGGAACATCAGCGGTGGCTGGGGTTTCAACTTCAATCTCTTCTTCTTTTACTTCCTCTTCTTCCTTAGCTTCTACGCTTTCGATAACACCGTTTGCAATGGTGATAACCAATACACCGTCTTCTACCTGCACTTCTACTTTGCCGTCCGGGTGAACGTTGCCTTCGCTATCGAAAACCTTGTCACCGATAGCCATTGTTTCGCCTGCTGCCTCAATAGTGATACTTGCACCGTCTACGGTTTCTACAGTTTCGGTTGCAAAGCTTGACTTCTTGAGTAGAGAAGCGAAAGAACTAAAAAATTTGTTCATCTTCTTTTCGTTTTGATTATTAAATAAGCTTGTGGTGGCTGCTGGAATACCTACCAAATCGCATGAGTATAACTCAAAAAATTCGGTAACGTCCAGCACATCACCGTTTAATGTCTGATTGTTGATACCTACCACCGAAACGCCCAGCATATCGGGTTCGTTCTTTATCATCTCGGAGATGAATTTTGCCTCCGATGGGTAGGCGGCTTGTAATGCTTCGGACAATTCCAAATCGGCATAAGCTACGCCGTCCTCGAAGACGAAGTTAGTGAATTTCCCTAAATAGCCGTCCAGCATATCCGCCCCGTTATGGGTACGCCTGCAATGGATAGGCTTTAGGTTGCCGAGCGTTACAACACTTTGAACCGCGGTCTCCGTAATGACTAACGGAAATTCCCTGCCTTCGTATACCCCAAAATTGGTAGTAACCCCGGCTTGAATAATTCTAAGTTTTCTAAATTTCATATAATTTGTCTTTGTTGTAACACGTGCAAAGATAGGCAGTATATGGTAAACTGCCATCTCTGTACGAGTTAATGGTTTAAAATGTTGCCAACCCCTGGACTACTGACACATCGTTCTGTCCGCTGTTGATGTCCTGCACAGATACAACCGGGTTAGGCATGCTCATCACGGCATCGATAACTACCCCGGCGAGTTTGTTAATGCTTTCGTTTGATAGCTTCATGCTCCCGGCTTGCTTAACTACCCGGTTTGCTTCGGAAAGCCCGGTAACCATACCGCCGTCGGCAAACTTGTAAAGCCCCGACGTACCGAACGAATTGCCGCCGTGTGCTTCGTTGAGTGCAGACAGTGCGTTAATCTCGGCGCTCGCTGTCTTCTTCATGATGTAGACGTTCTCACCGCCTTCCGCCTCGAACACCTGCCCATTATCGCCCCGGAACGTAACGCCGCCTTGTGCATGGGAACGCCCGTATATCATACCACCCTTTGCATACTTCTTGACTGATGTGTTAATTTTCGTATCGGGGTCTTTCTGTTTTGCAATCGTAGCGACTTGTTTCATACCGAATGCAATAACAACTGCGGCTTGTGCGATACCGAGAATACCACCCGTGGCAAGAGCTTTTGTTGCGCCTAAGTAAGTATTTATTGTCGCTTGAACAACCGCAAACGCCTTACCTATAACACTTTGTTCCCCTAACAGTGTTGACATTTGTCCTGCAAGACCTGCGGTCATTGTCAGCTCTGCGTTAACGCGTGCTCTCGTGTTCTCCTCTTTCGCCTTCTCGTATTTGGCTTGTATCAACGCGGTGTCCGCGCCTATCTTCTCGGCTGCTGCAATCTCCTGCGCATATTGCGCATCAAGCTGTGCTTGTCGTAGGTCGTACTCATTTGTTATTTCTGCCATCTTAAGTTCGTGCAGGTTCGCCGCGTCCATCGCTTCGCGTTCCCTCATAAGAGCGTCCTGCTCTTCTTTACGTTGCATCTCCAACTGCTGTATGCCTAAATTAAATTCGGCTTCCTTGTTGGCGTATTCCTGCTTTGAGATGAGACCCTGTTCTAATCTGTACTTTTCAAGCTTTAAACTTTCCTCGACGTATGCCTTTTCGTTTTCTATCTTCGTTCCGATGGTGTCGTTTTCCAATTCTTTAGCCTGCATTGAAAGGTTAAGGGCCGTTAACGCTGTTTCCATCTGCTTAATGGTCGCTTCTTGCAAGGCGCGCTTTTGGTTCTCCGCGTCTTGCGCTGCCTTTATTGCGGCTTGTGCTTTGGCGCTCTCTGCTGCCTTGTAAGCCGCTGCATTGGCTGCTATCTGTGTCTTTACAATACTGCTCGCCTGGTTCTCCAGTTCTTTACGCTGTGAGATGTAATCCGCTTGGCGTGCCTGTAGGTCTGCCAGTGCTTGCATCTCGGCGCGTCTGTCCTCTTTGCTGGTGTAACTCAGTTCGTTCTGTGCCTTGATTTGATTGTACTTCTGCTGTAGTACGCCTATCTCGGCTTTCTCCATCTGCTTGGAAATCGCGATAGCCTTTTGAGCCGCCGCGTTCCGTTCCTTCGCGGTCTTTAGCTGGTCTCCTACAATGGTTCGTTGCGCCTCCAATTCTCTCCGCATCGCTGACAGCGTTACAAGGTTATCCGTTTCCGCCTCATATATCGCCAGCTCCTGCTTGGTGAGTGCTTTGGCTGCGTTCGCTGCCTTAGTTGTCCCCTCGGTAATCAGACCGATAGACGAAAGCAAGTTTACAACTTTTTCGCTCACCCACTCGAAAGCTTTTGCGACACCGCTCAGCATGTTGGTGATGCCGTCGAGTATCCGGGAGAAGATAACCTCAAACGGAGCGAATGCCGCCTTTAGGTTTGCCGCCATCTCGCTATTGCGTTTCATCAGCTTCTCAACCGTTGACACGAGAACCAGTATAACCGACACAACCGCCAATATCGGGTTGGCTTTCAACGTAGCGTTAAACACCTTTAGGATGTTAACGCCCCCGGAAAGAGAGGTAGCCATAGCCGCCGTAGCCCCAGAAAGCCCTTGTGTGCTGCTCATTGCTTCCTGTATGCTTTCCGCATAGTTACCTACGTTCCTACGGTTATCGCCTACAGCCTTCTCCATGTCTTTAAGTCTGTCGCTTATCTCCTTTGTTTCGGTGACAAGCTTCTGCCCCTCATCCGTGTTGTTGCGCGTCGCTGCGCTCATCGCGTTTAGCTCCTTGGTATTCTTTGCCAACTGGGCACGGAGCGCGTCTACGCTATCCTCTTGGCTGTTTAGTAGGGTGGTGTTCGTCTTTATCTCGCGGTTGTTATCGGAGATTGAGGCGTTAACGTCCAACAACTGCTTTTTCAAATCTATCTGAGCCTTTGCCGCATCGCCTACTGCCTTTTTATACTCGTCTTGTCCTATTGTCCCGGCCTTGTACGCCTTGCCTGCCTCGTCCAACTGCTTCTTCTCGTCCTTAAGTGCTGCCATTAGCTGGCTCTTTGTTTCTGCCAGTTCGACGGACTTTGCTATAAGAGCGTCCAACCCATCAAGGGCTGATGACGTATCAAACGAAAGGTCTAATAGAGTAACTTTTTCTGTTGCCATAATCCAAATTATTAATTTTTAACTGCGATTAACGTAACGTTCGCATTTCCTGTTGACACGTCCCAATTACTTAATGTCCTAAGGTAGAACCAGTGGTTAAGTTCACCTACGAAATAAAGCGCGTCAGACTTCATTTCCTGTATATCGAAATACGATAGGTTCATTTTAGCCGTTATCTGCCAACCGGGGGAAAAACGGTCGTAATGCCCTGCTATCGTAGCGCGATAACCGCTTGCACGGTTGAAATAGTTATCGGGCACGTACGAGCCTGCCAACCTAATCATAGAGGCGTACGGTCTTTGCGCACCGGGGTTCACCGGGAACGCGCTCTCACCTACTGTCTCCTGCGTAGATATAGCACCACCGTAACCGCCTACCGTCTGTTTGATTGAACCTACCTGCACTGCGTATGCTCTTGCAGCGCCCGCGGCTTCTGCAACCTTTATGCTTGATTGGTCTATTTTCCCCGTCCAATCAACCCGGTACGTAGAAATAGTAGACGGGTTGACAAACGGTTTCAGTGTCAACGCAAACGGGCTTGATTTAAATTCGTACGTCCAACAGAAGGCTTTGCAGAATGCCTGCACAATCTCGAAAGGCGTATCTATACCCATCGTCGGTACTAAGTCCCATGCATAGGTAGGGGCTGTGACCGAATTAATTTTGAACGATATGAAATACGCTTCCGTATTCGGCACTGTAGTAATCGGCGTTCCCGAATATACCATAGTCGAAGCGGAGGTAGTGAAACCGAAGTTCAAATCGTGTGTCGGTCTCGGCGTAACCAAACAAGACGTAGAACCCGGGCTTACCGGGCTGTACTTGTAATTGCCATCGGGTCTTACCGCGCCTCGCGCAAACGCCAAAGCGAATGTACCGCCGTTGCTTCTAAGATAAACGGTAGTGGGCGCGGAAGGTGGGAGGACAATAAACGAATCGTCGGTAAACCTTAAATCGAATTCCGAACCAGTCATGTAGGTAAAACACGTGGCTACCTCGTTGTTTTCCGCTATCATGTAGTTAGCCGCATATACCGAGCCGTTCAGCCCGTCGTGCGCGCCTTTAAAAACCAATTGGCTTTCCGCGTCCTTGTATTCCCCTGCTGTTTTAGTTACCCTGTCGGCAATGTATGACATAAGCAAGGGCTTTGACCCGTTCTCCGAATATATCGTAGGTATGGTAACGTTGTTGGGGTACGCATAATTAAGGCTATCTATATACGTCGAAAACTGATATGCTGGTGTTTCCAATTTAGGTATGGCAACCACCGGGGCGCGCAATGTCGAAAGCTTCGATATGTTTTCTATCAGTTCGAGGCTATATCCGTCCTCATCTGCCGTTACACGCGCACGGAACAAACCGCTACCGAACGGAATATTGAAGCCCCCAAAATACAATTCGGCACGATACGGGGCTGTCCTTATGAACTTCCCCGGGAAACGCTCGGAACGGAACACCCGGTCATTCACTTCTGAACGCGGTATGTTGATTGTCCCGGAGTAGCTAACCGTTTGCTCCGTGAATTTTAAAGGGTCTGGGTTGTTGATTGTCAGTTTCACCGAGTTAGGGGCTACACCGTCTATCACCTCGCCATTAATTCGTATTGTTAAATCCATATTGTTAAGGTTCTATAATTTCAAACTTGCATTTAAACGCCGCTACTCGTCCAGTCGCACCGCCTTGTATGTTCAGCGCGTTCGGGTTCTGTATTGTGACCCGTGCCCACTGGTTGGTAGCCAAAGGGAATACCCCGGCAACCTCGCCCGAACGTGAAAGCCAGTACAGCGCGTTTTGGTTATCGTCCGTGACTACTACGTTTATCGTAACGTCGTAGGACAACACGCGGTTGCCGCCAGAGAAGTTAACCAAGTAAGTAGGCACAATACGGTATTGGTCAAAATACATCGTATCATAAGCCCCTTCGCTGTTAAGCCATCGAAGCGTTACCCGTTTATTAGGGTCAGAGCAATACGGGTATTTACGTTCAAAACGGGCGTAGCCCCATACGTTGGCGTCGTTCGTGGTTCTGAACTCAAGCATAGACAAGCCCTGAGTCTGGGTAAGTGACGTATTACCCCAAATGCTGGACGTTCCCACACCGTTGTACCTCATCCGTAGTCTACCGTCCGAGTTTGCCGTAGTCTGCCCGTATCTCAAAGCAAAGTTAAACGGTGTACCCGTTAACGGACTGGTAAGAAACGAAGCACTGCTAAAGTCCAATTGGTTAAACAACCCGTTTCCGTAGTCCGATAGGTTGCGCGTGCTTCCTGACCCAGCAAACCGACCGTCCGCTATAGGCGCGTGGATAATGAATATACTGATGGATTTCAACGTACCCTCGGTGTATAATATCTGAACTTTATCGACGAAGTCGGTAAGCCCTAAGCCTGCGTTGATGCTCTCCGTTATGCTCGGTGTAGCTGCCGCCATCATCGACATATCCAAAACCGCACCCTCGTATGGGGTAATGTTAGCCGTTGCCTTCTGTGCTCCGTTACGTGAAAAGATAAGCGCCATGCTGGTAACCGAACCGGCCTGTTCCAAACGTATAGGGCGGTAAATGCCAGCGCCTATTCCGCCGATAGTCATACTCCCAGCCGCTGTCGCCGTCTGATTGTTTAATAGGTTTCGTATAATCATTGCTTTTTAGTTAAAATGGTTAATATCTCTGCCCTTACTATCCGGGACACCTCTACTGTGATACGTTGTACCATCTCGGGGGTTAGTATCTTACTTGCTACGCCGCCCTCGTTGTGCTCGTTGGGTACACGAATACCGTCGCGCTTGATAACGTATGCTATCGCGTATGCGGCTTCCTCGGGTATGTCCGTACCGGCGTTCGCGTTCTTGTCTTTTATCCATTGCTTAATGGCAGAAACGGGTGGGAAGCTTCCAGCCGCCCTCCCGTCTTCCATCTGATAGATATATGCCGGGCTTTCTATCTTCACGCCGCCTGCATACTCTATCACTTCAGTTTCTCTGTCGAAGCGACCCGAAGCGTTAAGCCTCATGCGATAGTAGTTAGCTACTATCTCGTCGCGTATCTGCCTAACTAATTGGGTAACTTCCTTGTTCATAGTTAAATATAGTTAAACCAACTGTAATGTTTCCTCGTCTTCGGGTAGTTTACATCGTGCTCGTTGCCGTATGCCTCCCTCTCAAAACTCATGCGGTCATAGGGCTTGTCGTTCGGGTCGCATGGCTTCTTCTCGAAGCTCCAACCGAAAAAGCGAATGACGTACTCAATACCATACCACAAGTAAAACGGCACGTACAGCATTTCGCGCATTTGCATCGTGTGAATGTGTTCGTGTCTTAGCGTCTTCTCGCTAATTACCGCGTTACCACGTACGAAGAGAATGCCGAATATGTTAATAGCTTTGAAGCCTTTAACCGGGATAAAGTTGTTTCTGATGATTTTCATGTTCTTTTGTTTTTAAACAGTGCACAAAAGTACGAAGTAAACCATCAGAAAACAAACTGTATCAAGTTCACGCCCCGTACTTGTATGCGTCGAACGTTGCCTCCCATCCCGACTTGATAGTATCGTACTGGTTCTGCACTTTGGCGATACGGAGCGAGCCAATCTCGTAACCGCATATAAAGCTTTTAAGCATTTCATGCAACAGTAGGTCTGTACGTATCAAAGTTGCTATCTCTACCTCATCGTCGCGCATGTAAGCCGATGTACCCATGCAGCGGATGACTACCGTGTAGGCGCTGCTGTTAGGTACGTTGGTGTCCGTATAGCTTCCGCTTGTTATGTCAAGCGTAAAGAAGTCGTCGCTCAATTCGTTTGCCGCTACATTCTGTACTGCGGTATCTCCGAATATCAGCGTCTTGCCCAGTGCTGTAGCACGGGCGTTCGCTGTGTTAATTATTGTTTCAAAGGTCATAACTATCTGTTTTTCATTTGTTGTTTCTTCATTTCTCGCTTCTCCTTCTCTATCTCGTCGTTACGTTTGGCGATAGCCAGCATAGCGTCCGAGTAGTTGATTTGCTTCGCGTCCTCAAAGCTACAGTGGAAAAGTTCTGCTGTAATCTGCACAAGCCCGAGAAGGTTCTTTGCTTGTTTAATCGTCTCGTCACCCGTCAACGCGCTTTCGCCCGTCTGCTTCATGTTCTGAAACACGATTTGTTCGAGACCGTCCGCGATTTCCATCTGTGACACTATGAACTTGTCAAGCTTTGCGGCATCGAGAATCGTCTCGGCTTCGTAGTTGTCATCAGTCCACGCCTTGATACGCTCGTTTGCGCCCTCTGCACGGCGCGTTTCAAGCATAGACCATAACGTTATACTCTCAACGTCCCTAAGTCTGTACACGGCCTTGCCATTGCGCGTAGCGACTTGTGAAGGTCGGCAGTATTTAATCATATCCTTAAGCAACTTTTCCTCGTCCTTGGTTATTTGGACTGTACCGTTTGCCGGTAGGTTAGCAACTCTTAATAAAACCTTTCGGTTGTTAATCGCTGTTATGCGATATATCCATTTCAAAATAAACTTTTTCATTATTTGGGTCTGTATTTACGTATCAAGAAGTCCACACCATAACGGAGCGCGTCAAGTGCGTGGTTCCACGCGTCTATAGCCTCGTTGGTGTACGTGTCCGATACTTCGTCTTTAATCCATTTGTAGTTATCCAGTTCATCAAGTAGCTTAACGGAACGCTTTGTTACGTGCAACTTGAACTGCTTCACTTGCGCAATGCCTGCCGCTACAGAGCCTCGCCCCTTGACACACGGTATTGCCCTGATACGCTTCTGTTGTAGCTCCACGATACTCTTTTGCTCCGCACTATCGCACACCGTTATCACGCGGTTCAGTGCATTGGCGTTCAAGTAGTCCGCTATATGGCTGTTAAGCAAGCCCTGCTCATAGCAAAGCAGGTCTACGTATAAGTCCCAGCCTTCCATGCGTATGTCGACAATCGCGGTAGGGTCATTCACGAAACCGAAGTCAAGCCCCAGGCATCTACCCGTGTAGGTTTCCGGCATATCGTCGATAACCTCGTACTCGGGGTAAACGTTACCCTCTACGCCGCCCGTCAAGCCTTCACCGTACACGCGCCACCAATTGGCATCGTTCTTGTTCTTCTCAATGGCTGCCACCTGCTCGGGGGTCAAGTACGGGTTATCCTTGTACGTTGAGTGGATGGTAACGTATCTGTCACCTACGAACTCGGTCTCACCCCAAAACTTCCGTACAGGGTTGTAGTCGATGATAACCTTTTTACGGGTACGGATATCAAGTTGCCTAAAGATTTCACGCGGTATGCTCTGAGCCTCGTTTATGAAAAGGATATCACGTGCAGGACCGTGCACCTTCCCGGCATTATCGCACGAGAAGAACTCTATTATCGTGCCGTTCGGGTATTCGTATGTACTTTCCGTTTTATTAAACTTGTTCTCGTCCCAATAGCCCTCGGCTGCTACCATAGCCTTGAAGTCACGGAGCATACCGCGCTTAACCATTGGGAACGTAGCCGCCACGCACGAGATAACGAGCGGTTGCGGATTGTTCAATGCGAGTATATGTAGCATCTGTAGGACTGCCCATGTCTTGCCGCTACGTGTACCGCCTTTAGAGGCGACACCGCGTATCTTTGGGTCTACGAAAGCCGCCAGTATCTTTTCAAAAGTAAATGTAACGTTCATGCTCTAAATGCCTCCTAACTTTTGTAGGTTCTTCACTGCGTCCTCGGAAAGCACATTGACCTGCATAGCCTTTGTGCCTGCTTCCTTACCATTGCTCGTCACATCTTTAAGGTCTCGCAGTCCTCTAAGCTTCGCCATGTAGTTAGCATCTACCACACCGGCAAGCGCGCTTTCGTCCATATCGGTTGCTATGAGTTCGGCGATAAGGGCGTACCCGGTCAATAGGTTAGCCGCGTCTTCGTTCCCATCGTCTGCCAACTTTTCAAGTCGTGCGCCGTTCTTCTTGAACGCTTGCAAAGTCCACCCGATAAAAAGGCAGAAGCCGCCAAGCGAGGGCGCACGTTTCTTCTCTATAGGGACTTTTTGCCCGGCTGCGTTCCCACCCTTTAGGACTTCATACGTGATGAACGGGTTTCGCGCGCAGAAGTCCATGTATTCTGCTACGTAATCTACGCATTCCTCTACTGTAGACAACGTTGCGCCTTTACAACCGCGCGTCTGCACGACTTCATAAAGTTCTTTGCACTTCTTCAAATCTGTTTTAGGGGTTGGGGCTTTGCCCGTCGCTTGCCCCTTGGTAATTGCCACCTTCGTATCGGGGGCGGCTTCCTTCTTTGCTCTTCCTGCCATATCTTTGTTATTTGATGTTAAAGTATTGCGCGTGTGTGCTCGCGGTCTCTTAAAGAGATGCGCGAGTAGTAGACCAGTCAACAAGCCAACAAGTAGTTGTGCTGTTCAAGCTATTCACGTCGCTTTCAACCACAGCACAAAGGTAGGCAACAAATCGCACCAGACCAACCGACGGGCAGTTATGCCTTTTTCACAAATAAAGTTTACAAATAAAATTATATTTACACGGTTGAACATGTGTGCGCGGTAACTACCTATCGCAAAGATAGTTACAAGCACCTGCACAGACACACACTTTTTTTTCTAAACTTTAATATAGAATATAGTATATTTTATACCCCCTAAAATACACTTTTCTCCAAAATAATGTTTTACCCTCTTTTTACTGTGTATCTGTGCATTTACATATAATATATTATAATATAAGGAGTTAGACTGCACAGCAACCTGCACAGTAGCGATTTTTTACTGTGCAGCTGTGCATAAAATATGTTAATTTTAGAGCCCCTTTTTTCTAAATATAAACAAAAGCCCAAATCTGACATTTTGTAATCAGATTTGGGCTAACCGCTATCATTTGGTTTACCTATAGGCTTTCGTAGAGACCACTATCATACTGCTAACTCCTATAGGTAAACCGCTTTCATTATGTCAATTTCCACCCGAGCGAAGACCTATGCCAATACCACGTTTGAACCGTTCCATTCTTGAACGTTGATACCCTTTTAATCCTTCCGTCCGGGTCAATTCCGTAGGTTCTTGATATGTCCTGCTCGTTTCTTTTCTCCTCTGCGAGGCGTGCCTCGTCTCTGGTAATATACTGCCTTTTATTGATGGGCTGCTTATACGTGAAGTTCTGGGCTGCTACATACTTCGCCAGCTTATCAATCCAACCGTTGCAAAGTTGGGCTTCCACATAACCGCGCCCGTACTTATCCTTTGTCACCCCGGCAGTATAACCGTGTCTCCTTATGAACTCCCATATAATGAATACATGGCAGTTGAGGCATACCGCCACATCCATAAAACTAACTTTTTTCATGCACAATGTTTTTTTTTTAAGCCTTATGTACTTGTAATGTGCCCCCGGCTCGCGGCTTCTTCATAAACACGTATCCGCCTATGCTCATTAACTCTTCGGGCGTGTGCCACGCGCCCACCTCGTCCGCCACACTTTCGTGCACTTCGGCTAAAATCACGTCTTTTAAGCCCGTGTAGCCCACTACTCTGATACCAATAGGGTATCCCACTTCGTCAACCTTTGCGGCTGTCCTATCGTCCCATTTAAGCTTATGGGGAAGCTTTGGTTCTTTAGTCATTTTCTTATTCCTGTTTTCGTTAAACACTCCATTACTCGTCGTAATCCCCATCTATATTACGGGCTGCAAATTTAGCCACAGCCCACAAACCCGTTACCAAACCAGCTCCTATCGCTATTCCAAATAAACACATTAGTGCTTCCATATCTTTTAAATTTTTGATGATACATTTTCTAAACCGTCTCCCATGCTCACAAGCTCACAAGCTTCATACCGCCGTGCTTACCACGGATATAAGCGGCTTGTACATTACCGTGCTCGTCCGTCGAGAATTGGATACCCCGTACGCCTTCATGCTCCTTGATAAGTTCGCCTATCGTCTTATGCTTCGGGGTTTCCGGCTCTACCAGCTTTTCCGGGTTTCTAATCATAATCTTCTAATCTATTAAATCGTTAATACTAACATA
>OGPH01000699.1_pt1 | contig 32176 bp, 30 predicted proteins | sample 1552891 | NCBI WGS metagenome assembly OGPH01 (sample SAMEA2580272, study PRJEB22360) | human gut metagenome | biome: human gut; feature: human-associated habitat; material: faeces | place: Denmark | collected 2008/2010 | reverse complement strand
CAAGCCAATGATTGTATACCATTCTCACACAGCCAAAAGTCTTAGCAAACAAAATTTTCTGTTCATCATTGGGATATATTCTGAATTTATATGCTCTGTTTGCCATTCCAACACTTCCTTTTCCTCGAAAAACCGCCTGCGATACTTGAACACAAGCACAAGATGATAGTATAGTAAGAATACTAAATGTGCGTTATTATCTCAATTTATTGTATCTCAATTTTTTATTATTTGACTAAAGATACTATACTATAATTAGGATGCTCTATCAAGTAGGTATAGACGCAATTCATCTCCCACCTTAGAGGCCGGAGTCTTCTTGCTGTAAAAGGATAAAAAAAGAACCCATACCATCCGGCATGAGTCCTTAAAAGAATCGAATTCTTTTTTCCTTATCTTACTTTCAGTCCTTTAAACGTCTTCACATAAGCCTTCTTCACTTTCTTCGGTACCTTGATCACCATCTTCTTGTTTACGCCCTTAAACGCTTTCTTATTTGCTGCCTTTTTCGTAAGCAGCACCGACTTGATAGTTACCATCTTTAAGCTCCTGCATTTATAGAATGCATTGTTGCTGATCTTCTTTATATTGATGCCGATAGTTACCTTCGTAAGCTTCTTGTTGCCGTTGAAAGCCTTTGTTCCAATCGATGTTACTTTATAGGTAACTCCATTCACCTTGATGACCGCTGGTATCGTCATACGCTTCGCTTTTTTGTTTGTCTTGATAAGGCTTACTTCTGCCCCAGCTTTCGTGACTTTGTACTGGCAGCCTGCTACGGTGTATTTTGTACCTGTCTTTGGATAAGCGAGCTTTTCAAGGGTTTCTGCCTTTTGCTCACCACATCTATTACAGGTGTAAATGATCTGTCCATCTTCTGTATAGGATGGTTCTGCCCTTTTTGTTTCTTTCCACTGATGTCCTAATACATCTACTGTTTCACCCTTTTTCAGAAGTTCTTCGCAGTCTTTGCAGTACGTATCACCAGTATATCCGTTTTCTGTACAGGATGCATCCTTTTTATTACGGATCTCTATATGCAGATGCCCTGTCGCTTTTATTGCTTCTGTCCTTGTTGCTTTGCAGACACTACAAGTATAGGTTCTTACTCCCGGTTTGGTGCAGGTAGGAGCTGTTGTTACCTCTCCCTCGTCCCATGTATGCTCTGTCCTTGGAATGTCTTCTGTTTTTGTTGCTCCGCATTTATGGCAGGTATAGGTCATTACGCCCGTCTCTTTGCAGTCAGCTTCCTTTGTAATGTTTCCCTCATCCCAGGTATGTGCTAATTTCGCGATCACTTCTCCGGAAGAAATTTTTTCTCCGCAGTCCTTACAATACGTATCTCCAGTATATCCGGCTTTCGTACAAGTTGCTTTCTTTGCATCCCGTACTTCGGTATGCTGATGACCGGTTGCTTTGATCGTTTCTTTCTTCTCATCCCCACAGTTCTTGCAGAAAGAGGTCGTATAACCATCTTCTGTACAGGTCGCATCTTTATGGTCTTTTATTTCATAATCATGGTCTTTCTTCGGAAGAATCTTACCATCCGAAAGCTTCTCCCCACAGTCTGTACAATAGGTATCTCCCGTATAACCTTCTTTTGTACAGGTTGCTTCTTTTACATTGCGGACTTCTGTATGCTGGTGTCCGGTCGCAGGAATCTCTTCTGTCTTTGTTTCCTGACAGACTGTACAGGTATAGGTCTTTACGCCCGGTGTAATGCAGGATGGTTTGGTAGTCACCTTGCCGTTATCCCAAATATGGTCTGTCATTGGGATCACTTCTGTTTTAGTCTCACTGCAGTTGTTACAAGTATAGGTCTTTACTCCAGTGTTCTTACAGGTGGCTTCGGTAGTCACTTTCCCTTCATCCCAGTCGTGTGCTTTCTTGGCAGTCGGTTCTCCGGATGAGAGTTTTTCCCCACAGTCCGTACAATAGGTATCCCCGGTGTAGCCCTCTTCTTTGCAGGTAGCTTCTTTTACATTGCGGACTTCCGTATGCTGGTGTCCAGTCGCAGGAATCTCTTCTGTCTTTGTTTTCTGGCAGACCGAGCAGGTGTAGGTCTTTACGCCCGGTGTGGTACAGGTCGGTTTTGTTGTGATCGCCCCTTCGCCCCAAACATGTTCATGGGTATCGTTCCATTTGGCATAAAGGGTCATGCCGTCTATTGCAGTACGGATCGTCAGGGATTCTATTCTCTTTTTATACTCTGGTTCAGTATACCATCCGGCAAAGGTACACCCCTCTTTTGTCATGTTCTGTGCAAACGGCAGGTAAGTAACCGAACTATTTGAAGAGAAAGAAGCTGTAAATGAAAAACTGTCATCCCATGTACTTCCGGAAGCATTTGTATACTTTCCACCCGGGAACTCTAAAGTCACTTTTGCTGTAGATTTCTTCCACTGTGCATAGAGGATGGAAATAGCATCCGAGGTCCTTGCCCCAGCTTTATATGTTGTACCACTGCCATCTTTTTCTGTGTTCCATCCCGTAAAAAGATAGCCTTTCTTTGTATATTTACAGGCTGGTATGGATATCTTTGTGCCTGCACTGGCAAAAACAGGGGCATTTGCGGTCTTTCCGTCAGAACCGTTGCCATCAAAATGAACAGCAACCGCATTATCACGGAAGATAACCTGCCTTCTCTTCCATGGAGAGACATTATTATCGGTATAATTTACCGAGGCAGGTGTTACATTTTCAGATACTACCGTTGGCATCAAGGCGGTATCGCTGGAATCTAAGCGGAGATTTAAATCAAATGCTTTTGCACCCACACTATTTACCGTATCCGGCAGGTTTATGTACATAAGGGATGTCATATCTGATAATGCACTATTACCGATCGTTGTAAGTCTGGTATTGTTCAGATCAAGCTTCTTCATGGCAGAGCAGCCATAAAACGCTTCGTTCCCAATCTCATTTAAACTTTCGGGCATTTTAACTGAAAGCAGGGCAGTATCTCCCTTGAATGCAGACGCAGGAAGGACAGTAAGAGAACTTCCGGAAAGATCTGCTTCTTTTAAGCTCCAGCAGTTATAAAATGCTTTTTCTCCAATCTTTGTGATATCGCAGTCAGACAACCCATTGATCATCTCTAAATTCTTGCAGGCATAAAAAGCTTCTGTTCCAATAGAAGTCACTGTTTTTGGGACAGTAGCACTGATAAGCCCACGCATCCCACTAAAAATTTGATCTGGTATTGCAGCGATCGTTGCATTAGAAAGATTAATATCTTTTAATCTTACACAGCCATCAAAGGCAGTTGCTGACAGTTCACTGATCTTACACTGTTCAAGTCCTTCTATCTCTTCCAGGTTACTACACCCTGCAAAAGCATTATCTGCAATCTTTGTAACAGTGGACGGAAGTTTTATAGACTTTAACGAGGTACAGTTTTCGAAAGCCCGGACCGGAATCTCTGTAATCTCTGCATTAGACAGATCAATGCTCTCTAACGAGGAACAGTCCTTAAAAGCCAGGCTGCCAATCTTTTTCAGTCCTTTTCCACTGTCAGAGAAAGTGATGGTTTTTAGGTTAGAAGCGCCCCAGAATGCTCCATTTTCTATACGTTCAAGGTTATTTGAAAGCTTAATAGATGTAATCTCTTTATCATTAAAAAAAGCATTTTCGCAGACACCCACAACAGGAATTCCATCAAAATCCGTCATTCGTGCATCAATATCTGTACTGTTTGAATAATCTGCATCATGTAAAACGATGCCCCATCTGTCCATTAATTCCCATTTATCATAATCAATATTTCCATAAGCATCATTTTTATCATATATCAGCCAATAATAAGCATTATTATTTTTTAAATATACTACATTTTTATTTACATTTGTCATCTGTCCAGCTTGACTATAAACACTTAAATCAGCATTCCCACCAGTAGGATCACAGCAGATCCATTTTTGGGAATCTTTATCGTATGAAAGAACGTAGGCATGACCAATATGATAATTATTCTTGTTTTCCCATGCTGTATCTACAGAAGGAATTCCTTCAATCTGCACCAGTCTTTCCATGATATCTCCAAACTGTTCACATACACCTTTTTTCATTTCCCATGCTTTTTCTACAGTTAATCCTTTTCCTGATAAGGAAATATCATAGGTCATAATTTTCTTTACATATTTCGTCAGAGCCACAATCTTTTCATAATCCGTTTTGCAATCTTTTGTTGCCTCTTCTGCCGCTGCCTTCATTTCCTGATATGTAGAAGATGTCTTATCGACTTTTTCTGGAAGAAGGTGTTGTTTAGGATCTTTATATTTATTGATAAGATCGTTTACTTTTTTAGTAGCAGTTAAAGCGGGAAAGTAGGTTTCGGGTTTTCCAAATGCACTAAATATTTGAGTACTTTTATCAGATTCTTTATACCCAGGATTTTCAAAATCCCCCTTATCTATTTCCAAATCAAAATTTCTTACTTGAAACTCCTCACCATCATACATAGCTTTTCCATATACTGTTTTTCCATCTGTATATGCATGCAAATCATAAAACTTTACTGTTTTACCATTTTTTAATTTTCTAATTGCTAAAAATTTCTTTCCGTTTGGCAGAGTAAAATAATCACTTTCTTCTTGTTGTACATCTTGCGTTTCCGCTGCCTGTACCGGATACGTCAGAAACAAGCCGCATCCCATTGCGAGTGCCAATGCTGTGGCAATCCCATAAATCTTTTTTCTCATAAAATCTTCCTTTCTTAAATTTTTTATATCATTATTTTATCATATCATATTTCTGCCGAATTTTTATAAGAAAAAGAATTGAATTCTTTTTACAAAAAAGACCCACATCCGAAGATATGAGTCTCGTCTATTATATTTCCGGCATGATTTCCCTTGCCAATTCTATCCTTTTTTGGTTTCTGTATTTAGCATTGCAGATAAGATTGGGGAAACGGTACTCGTTGATCTGTAATTCTTGTTTATACTCCGTAACAAACTCCCCATTTATGTCTGTCGAATATAACTCCAGATATATTTTTTCAACCACTTCATCGTTCACGACTTTTCTGCTGTGAGATAACATTGTGTAGTTTAGATCCAGAAAACTCCCATTATTACTCACTCGGACATATCCTTTTTTAAAATCACAAGGGACAAGATTAACATCCTCTCGTGTTAAAAGATATTTTTCCAATTCACAATCTTGTTTGATAATGAGACCGTAACAGGAATGGGCTGTCATAAAATAAAGGAACATCCATGGAATATTGTATAAAGTTGCCCAATAGTACATATGGGCTTCAGAAGCAACATATTCCCGTAGCATTTGTCTTGCTATATTTTCTGTAATATAAATCCCAGTATCTTGCTCCAATATATACATAGCGAGGTCGAAGTTTTCCCGTGCAGAATGATAAACAGTCCGTTCATATTCTGTAACTTTTTCTTTTCTGCTTTCTCTTGTAACATTATAATAATGTCCAGCATAAGGACATAACCGATACGTTGTCTCATTATGAGTTGCAATAGTAATACTATGATTATAATGTTTTCCATATGGTTTGTCCGTATTCGCCAATTTTTTATAAAGCCCTAATATCTGTATTGGATTATCACAAGCAGGGCAGACTGCAAAATTTCGTTTGCATCCATCCTTTCCAGTAATGCTATAATGGGCATCCTTTTTTGTTTCTGAAAGATAAATCTCTTTTGTTAGATCATAAACCTTTGCCTTCCCAGTATGTAACTTAAATCTCCTCATTGTCTTCTGGTACTTCTGCTAATTCCTGAATCTGTGGATACATGCTCCATATCTTTCCCCACCACTCTGCAGGAAGTTTTGGTACCTCTCCCTCCTTTTCTGCAAAACGCAGACATTCTAATATATCTCCTAGTCCTATTGTAAACTTGTTCTTCTCTGAACGCAATAAAAAATAAATTTTCTCATCTTCTCTAATATCCCAGTCTTTTACGACATCTCCTGTTGGTACTACTGTTTTTTCCATTACGTATTCATCCTTTCTGTAATCTTTTCTTATTAATATGCTTTCTTTTCCATGAAAAAAGACCCACATCCGAAGATGCAAGTCTCGTCTATTTTTATCGCTCCGGTTCATCCCATGATTGTTGTGGATGCTGCAGGTTGTAGATCTGCTGTTTTAATTGTTCATTTTCTCTTTGATACTGGGTCAATTCTTTCTGACACTCGTATAATCTGCTTCTGGTGTCTGCCAGATTTTGTTCTGATATTGCTAAGTTTTGCGACAGAACCTGAACTTGAACCTTATTCTCCCCATTTTTCTGAACTAATGCATCAATGCCAGCCTTTATTGCTGAAACATCGATCCCTTGTTTTTCCACATCCTTCCGCAAACCTTCCATCCGGATTGACTCATCATGAAGATGGTCGAGCCTTGTTCGTGCCGCCGAAAGCTGTTTTTCCAGAGAAGCATGTTCAGCTTGTATTTGATTCGTAAGAATAGTATGCTCACTCGTTATTTGCTTTCCAATACCAGCATGTTCATTATTTATCTGTTCTTTCAGAGCATCATGTTCCCCTTTTTCAGATATTCTATCCTTAATTATACTTCCTAATATAGCAGCTACACTTACACCTGCTCCTATGAGTGCTGCAATAACCTGTTTATCCATACCAAATAGCATTCCTCCTGAAAAATTTTCTAAGAACAATAATACTACGCAGTAAACAAATGTGTAAACACCTAATGATAGTAAAACCCAAGACATAGATTTTCTCCTTTCTTCTATCAGTAATGGCAGAAACTTTTTCTATTAATATGGAAAAGGACGGTTCATAACCGCCCTTTCCATTTAAAAAAATCGCTAATTACAAGGTTTCATATATCTTTCAGCAATGTCTAATACTTGTTGTCTCGAATTCCAATTTTGGTAATGAATCAGATTACTAAAATAATATGAGTCTACATTAATAGAAAATCGGTCCACAGGAATATATAAAAGAGTATCTGTTACTAATTCATCCGGACGTATAATCGAAAAGTCTAACCACTCATTAAGGTTATCATTTTTATCCACTACATATCTATAATTTGTAGCTGTGAGCAGACTGCCGTTATTATTTTCTACATAAACGTGCCCTTTAATCTTGCTATCTTTTAAAATAAATCCACATTGAAGAAGATGTTTGTATATTGCGGTATTTTTTCTTATTATCATGTGATACAATGGAAATCCACTGAAACTATAGATTAAATACCATGGAATGTTGTATAGAGTAGCATCAATATAATTATATGCTCTCATAATTACATAATTTTCAGCGAGGGTTTCTGCCATAGCAAGTGTGATATAAATTCCCGTTTCCTTTTGCAGTAAGTAGATTGCTTTATCATAATGTTCTTTGGCAATCTTATACAAATCCTGTCTCTGCAGTTCCTCTGTTTCGTCTACATATTCCTTTATATAATCTGCTCTTTTATTATGATACGGACAATTCTGAAACTTGTATTCATCATACTGTGCCACATTAGGAATATTAACTTCTTTTGCATGTCTTGCATGGGGTGCAACATTAATCTTTTTATAAATACCAAGAATAGCGACAGGATTATTACATCTCGGACATAATGCCAAGTGTTTTGTTTCGCCACGAACTTTTTGTACATAACCTGGATTATTACCCACCTGCTCTTCATATTTTGTTTTAAAATCCTGATCAGAAAAGGATAGAACCGGTTCATAGTTTGTAGTGAATTTAATCTCTCTCATAACATTTCTCCTATGTTTAACTCGACTTTATTTCTTCACAGTCTATCATAAGAATATCATTTCCGTAAAGTGTTGCCATCTGCAACCACCATTTCTCTCCTATTTCTGGAAACTCCCCCATCTTTTCAAGTAATCTCAGACATATAAGTAGATCTTTAGAACCAACTAAGAAAACATTCTCGCTTTCTTGCATCTGAAAATAATACTGGTCTCTTCCGGGAACAAATCCACCTTCAGATTTAAAGGTTTCATCATCTTGTATTGCTATACCTGTGGGGTTTGCTATTTTATCTCTTTCCATATAACTTTCCATATGATAACCTCCTATTCTTGATTTCGATTCTTATTATAAAATATCATTTACAGAAACATTTAATGCATTTGCTATTGCTTTCACTGTATTGATTCTAGGATTAGTCGTTATTCCGTTTAATATTTTTCCTAATTGCGAATCTGAAATTCCTGTTTCTTTTGCTAAACGATATATTGTAATATTTCTTTTCTGCATTATTATTTTTATTTTATTGATATCCATTATTACATCTCCCACTTGATTAGCGTTATAAATAACGCTATAATACTAATAATTTTATGAAAGGAAGTTTAATTATTATGTCCGACTATGTATATACTGATGAAGAACGTAAACATATATTATATGCTTCTTCTCCACAAATATTAGAATATAAAGGTAAGCCTTGTTTTTGCCAAAATAAACTATGTAAGGCACGCATGTTTGTGTACAATCCTGAAAATCCAGAAAAAGCGTATTTCAAATCATCTGGAAAAATAAAACATCACAAAGATTGTCATACTGAAGCTCATCATTTTTCACGAAATGTTTATGATGAGCAACTATTCTCATATCCAGAAGCCTTAAAGATGTTAGAAAAACCATCAACTAATAGCACCTCAAAAAAAATAGGGAATGAAATAAAAAAAGAAGATACTAATAATTTAAAACCCTTATCTACATTGAATCAAATATATACCATGTGCAAAAATATCCATCCAAATGAAACATATAATGGATTTTTTATCAGAGATATTTTAGCAGATACGAGAACTTACGATATATATAAGAACGAAATAAATGGATATAAAATCGTTGAATGTAACTTTTATCGTTTTGAAAAAAATTTAATAATCATGAATTACCCTTGTTATCCAACGCAGAAAGAAATTCACCATATTTCCCTATATTTTAACAGTAATATGTTGTTTCAAAAATTTTTGCCAACAGTTTTAAAAACTAAACATTCTGGTATATTTGCGATATCAGGAAACTGGACATCTAATACATGTATTATTTCATCTTCAAAGCAAATTAAACTCATTCAGAAAGAAAATTAATCAATCCAGAAAATTTATTATATGTATCTTGTAAAGAAAAATATAAATCTCGAAAATTATCAAATTCTGCATCTCGTGCCTGGATATTAAATATCTTATCAAAGTTTTCAAAAGATTTAACGGAAGAATTCGGAGTAAGCTTTTCCACGATACGGTCAATATATTCATACATTTTCCAGATTTCTTTCTGAAAGCCTCTCAATTGATTGAGGTCCAAAAAGTCTTTAGGGAGACTTTCTTCATTACTAATATTTTTCATTAACTCTTCTCCTTTACAAGAAAAGGCGGTAAACTACCGCCCTTTCCTTATATTATTACTATTTAGCCGGTTTCTTTTTCCGTTTCATTCGGTAGACACCGACTCCGATAAACAATACCATCGCTAAAATAATTGGAACAAATGTCTTCCAGTTATCAAAGGCGCCCGTCATCGGTACGTTTGGGATCGCTTCGTTATCGACATCATACGTAAGGTCATAGAAGTAATAGAGAGCGTTTGCTTTATCATACGTTGCTTTTGTCGTATCTGCTTTTTGTTCTGCTGCTTCTTTTGCCGTCATAGCCATTGGGATGGTTGCCTTAAATGGGGCCTTCAGCAGAGTGTAACCCGGCAGGGTCTTTGTCTCAGTGATGAGATAGTCCCCTGGTTCCAAAGCTTCAAAAAGGATCTGCCCATCCTCATCTGTCTCTTTCGTATCTACCAGTTTCGTTTTATTACCGGCAAGGAGCTTTTCGATCTTAAAGGTTACGCCCTTTAATTTATCTTTTTTGCTCTTTCCATGTTTCACAATTTTGATGCTGCCTGGGATCGTCACGTTCTCAAAAGTTCCGGAGAACTCCTGATGGGTCTTATCTACCGTAAAGGCAACATACGATGTCCCGTCTTTTTCCTTTCCTGTCGTTGCGTTAGCAAGCCCGGAAATCTTATCAAACTGATACCGGCTTTCTGAACCGGATTCTGTGATCTTATAATCACCCCAGTCAAGATCCTCGAATACTGTAGAAAGTTTAAGGTATTCTTTATTGCCTACTGTTACGATCTTGTCTTTTACAGTTGACATATCTTTTGTGAATTTTACTGTCTTTTTATCGATATATTCTTTGTTGTGGATCGTAGTTCCTTTTAAAGTAAAGGTAAAATCTATATTTCCATGGCGGAAATCTAAAGAATGTACCGGGATCAGTTTGGATACTGTCACAGAACCTTTTGGTACATCAAAGTGGTTCACCAGAGTCGTCTCTGTGTATTCTAATGCTGTGCCTTCTTCTTTTGTTATTGTCACATCGGATGTCAATCTGTAATCTGGAACTGTTTCTTCTGACCAGCTATATGTGATCTTATTCTTGCCATTATACTTTGGCAGGTTCACTGCTTTTACTGACCAGTTATTTTCTTTTGATAAAACAACATTTCCATCAGTGATGTTCATCTGTTTTGTTTTTCCATTTTCCGTATACTCTAATGTTAACTTATTGATCTGTGTTCCATTGGCAAGCAGATGTACCGTCACAGATTCTGGGCGGTGTTTATAAAGGTTATTCTCATCATCCCATGATTTGCTGACCTGTGCGCTTGTGGCTTTTGCATACGTGTTTGTGATATCGGTATGGACGTAGGTATATTTGCTATCACTGCTTGTAGTATTCTTTGTATCTGTCAACTCGTAATCTTTTGGCAAAGCCGAAGTATCCTCTTCCCAAGTATACACGTATTCCTGATCGGTATCATCGTATTTTGGTAACGCTTTATCTTCTGGGACTGTAAATGTCCAGTTGTTTTCCGCGTTAAGACATTCTGTTTTTATGAATACACCATTCTGTAATAAATTAACTTTAATTTCTTTCGGTCTCTTCTGAAATACATTATCATTATCATCCCAGTATTTTGTTACAGATGGGATAACAAAGTCAGGACTTATATCTGTCCAGTTATAAAATGTTACGCAGTTTGCATCTCCATTTTTATAAAAGCCCATATCATATTCCCTTGTATCTGCTTTCCAGCTTACACCATTTGGTATTACTTCCGTATAATAATATTTACTCAGATCAATATTACTGTCAAATGCATACATCCAGCTCTGTTCAGCTGTCAGTTTGATCGTTTTATACAGGTTTTTCTTTTCCTTGTCTGTGTACATATTTATGGTCAGGGAAGCGGGACGGTCTTTTTCTTTTACATACCCTTTGTGATCTCTTTCTCCCCAGTCTTTGCGGATCGTTGGTGCCTTTACATCCGTAAAGGTAAAAGCAAACGTATGGGTATTTTCTGAGAAATCATAAGCAGAACTAAGTGTGTCTGGATTGATCTCTTTTAATTTATTTAATATGGTGTCTTTATCACTGTTAAGATAATCAAGGTTTGGGATATATGCTGTATTCTGTTTTGCATCTGGGTACAGGGCATAACCGGTTGGCGGCACTTCCTCTACCACTTTATATAGATATTTCGCATTTTTATCTACTGCATAATATCCTATCGGCAGCTTGTCTGTACCACTACGTCCGCCATCATCTTCATCCTTGCCGACACTGGTGATCATCTTAATAAGTTCGCCCTCTTTAATGATGGTGTCTCCATCATAGTTTTTCAAGTCTGTTGCAGCATAAACACCAAACTGAGCTTTTGGCAGACCAGATAATTCCGCATCTGCTGCATCTTTTTTATCTGCATCTATCTTTAAGATTGACAGAGAGATTGATTTCTGTGTATCTTCCACATCCGTCTCTACTACTGGGTGTTCATCTACAGTAGGTTCCAATTTCAAGGTCGCTGGGTCTACAACATCTACCGTCACTTCCAACTCACCTTTGTTTGTGTACTGATAATAATCAGAATCCGGATTTAACGTGATCGTTATCTTTAGTGGACCGGAACGGTTAGATTGCCCTTTAAAGTATGGATATTCTGGTGTGATCGATGCAATATCGTCTTCTGTAAGATCAATGCTTTCCGCTTGTCCGTCACTGTAACATAAGGCATAGTTAAAGCTGTCTACAGTAAACTTCCTTGCTTCCAGGGTATCCGGATCATCTGTATCCGGGTCGGCATAAAGGTATTTTGCCTGTTTCGGTGTGACATAGATACCTGTCGGCGTAGATTCTATCTGCGGGATCTTTTGATCAGTGTCACCGGTATATACCTTTTTTAACAGTCCCGAGTTGGCAAACATCTCGCTGGTCACGTTCAGCCGTCCAGTCGTCCAGTTGGAAAGGTCAAGTTCTTTTAAGGCTGTATCATAAGCAAACATACTGTCTGCATAGATCATGTTCGATGTATCAACATTAAAGAAAATGGCATCTGTCAGATACTGGCATTTATAAAACATCTTTGAGGATATCTTATTAAATTTGATCTCCTGTCCGTTTCTCTGTGTGGATACATAAAAAGTATCAGCGTTTTCTGGGTCTTCCCATAAAACAACGGTACTGTTTGCATCAGCGGTCGTTGGATTGTCTTTTGTTCCAACCCTGTCAGCGGATACATCGTATACATACTCTGCATCTGCCGGGGCTTTTTCGTATGTAAAGATCACTTTTTCCGCATTGATGATGTATGGGTTTAACTGTTCCCCTGTACAAAGGAAGTAATCACCATGGCTCGCTTCTTCGGTAAAATCTGTGTCCTCTGGCTGCCAGTCCCCTATATCAAGATCTTTTGGTCCTTTTTCCAATGTCAGGTTGATCTCATGGATCTCTGTATCAAGGTCAAACCCTTCTGGTGCTTTTGTTTCTTTAATATAATATTTGCCCATAAAGAAGTCGTTTGTGTAATCTACTTTATTATTGATAAAAGTCGCGATTCCATCTTTATCTGTTGTCGCATCCATGATCTTTTCATCTTTATGCCAGATAAGTACTCCTTTATCATCCTTGATATCTTCTCCGGCATATAAAGTATATACTGCCCCTTCAATACCAGAGGTCTTCGTCTCGAAACCGGTCGTTGTGTTGACGAAATCAGATAAAACTTCTCCACTCTTGTTGATCCGGATCTTTCCAAAGATAGGTGAATCACGGAAAACAAGTATGGAACTGTCGGCATTATTTTTATTTTCCCGGTAAACAAGGTCGCCATTTGCATCTTTAGCTACATGATCCTCATCGATCACGATCTCTTTTTCCTGGCACTTAAATTTTTCATCTGTAGAATCGATACCTGTATCATATTCACTAGGAAGATATCCTTCTGGTGCTTCCGTTTCTCGGATAATGTATGTGCCGTATGTAAGCCCTGTCACTGTAGTCTGTCCTAAAACAGAACCGTCTGTCCCATCGCCAGTATAATATTTTCCGATCTCTTTTAACTCATCTCCTTCTTTTTTATATAAGGTGAATCCTGCATTTTTTAATGGAATACCAGAGAAAGTAGAGGTCTTTGAGATCGTGAGTTTTACAGGAAGCTCCTTGTCGGTAAATACACCTTCATCGCCAAGTTTCACGATGTGATCTTTTTGTTCTGCTGATAAGGTGCCATCATTAAGGAAAACATTCATATCATCCGCATCGACGATAACATCTTTTGCTTCCACAATGAACACAGCATCTGTATTGGTTTCTTCATTTAATCTTTCATGCAAATCGGAACCGTCTGTCTGTTCTAAAGTATAGATCCCTTTCAGCAGCCATGGGATTGTGATCATGCCATTTTTATCAGCCTGGCAGATCACATCGTTTCCGTCTGGATCTTTTAAATAGGTATCATCATTTTTACGTACTTTAAATACCGCATCTGATTCAGCTGAAGAGTTTCCTTTTCCATCTGTGACTTTCTTTTTTGTAAACTGTGCGATCGCATACTTTGCTTTCTCTAAGTTTTCTAAAGATACGTCCCACTCTGTAGAGTCCTCATTTTTCTTAGAATCGACATCTTTTGAGAACAACGGTCCGCTTAGGTAGTATCCATCAATTCCCGCTGTCTGAACAATCACATATCCATCTTTTCCGATCGGGGAATGGATTGTGCCATCGGCATCTTTAATCTGGTCAATGTCTGCGGATGCTTTACCATTTTTATCGGTCCGCATTGTTGCAAGAAGTGCATCTTTATATTTTTCTACAAACTGAACTCTCTGCGCCTGTTTCCAGATCTTTCCTTCCGTTTTTAACTTTGCAAGATCATCACTGCTGATAGCTGAAACATTAAGTACGGAGAACTCGGCATCCAGTTCAGCTTCTTTTTTATCATACTCGTACTTTCCTTTATCCTGATTGAACGGTACTTTTTCTTTTTCAAGGAAGATACGGTCACCGTTATAACTATTGTTAATTGTAAATTCAAAGATTTTTGGCTCTGGTTTTGGTGTGAGATCTTCTGCGGTAACTTCAAATTCTTTATCTTCCATCAATTTATAGGATACGGTTCCCTCTAACTGTTTTAAGATATAGGTACCAGGGGTCTTGATCCCTTTCTGGCTCCGTCCATATCCATTTTCATCAGTGGTAAATGTATCTGTCACAGCATTTCCCTTTGTATCATAAACGCAGAATTTTGCTCCTGCTTCCGGATGAAATACCTTTGCGCCACTTTTTTCTGTTTTACTGGTTGTCTTATGTACGGCTACCATACCAAGAACTAAAGCTTCATCAACAGTTTCTCCGCTTTCTGGGGTTTTACCGATCACAATATTTCGACCGGAGTATTCCTTTTTATCCGTTTTTATATCGGAATCATCTGTAACATGTACGGTAAAGGGTCCTACTGTTGTTTCGTTATCAGGAAGTCCCTCACTTGTCATAGTCAAGGTATAGTATCCATATGGGATATCCTTCCAAACAGCGGAACCATCATCTCCTGTTGTTTTTGTCACCCCTTTTACATATGGATTATCCGAAACAAATGAAGAGGACGCTTTTAAAGTAAAATCGATCCCTTTTTCTGGTAATACACCAGATTCTGAGGAAAGGTCTTTCAAATATTTGATCAGTGTTAATGTTCCCTTTTTAGGCGTTTCTGTCGAGGTAAAGGAAGTGATCGTCTGATTATCTTTGTCCTTTGCAACCAGTGTCTTCCCTCCTTCATCAACGAGAGTGAATTTATATGTTGCAGGATCTTTCTCAAAGCCATCCGGCGCTTTTGTTTCTCTTACCCAATATGTACCGATATTCAAATTTTCAAGTGTACCGCTGTACACATTTTTCCCATCTTTTTTATTTTTTGAGATAATGATCTCCCCGGCTCTTGAACCGGTATCATAAGAATCACCCTTATGTACTTCATATTTCGCACCGGTTAGGTCATATTCATTTGAATAAGAATCATTACACTCTTTAAACAGTTCGATCTTTCCGTATTTTGGCACATTACTGAATGTATTAGAAATGGACGTTGTATTTCCTCTTTCGTATTTCTTTACAGATTTGTTTACTCCGCCTTTCTGGTAAATATACCCTTTACATTCAATCTCTTCGATCGTCCAATTGGCTGAGAAATCTGCTTTCTTCTTTTGTGCTTCTTCTTGTGCCTTCTTTTCCGCAATTTTTTTAGCTGCTGCTTGCGCCAGGGATTTATTCTGGTAATATCCATTATCTTTTAATTTTTTCTTTTGTTTTTTTGTCAGCTTATCCCAATTCTTTACATAATTACATTTTCCACTTCCGCTGCCACTGAATTTTCTCGTGATGCTCATGCTGGCATTTCCCTTTTTGTCGGTGGTCAACACCCATGGAGAACCGGAGACACCAGTTGTAGATACTTTAAACTTTGCTCCTGCTACAGCTTCCCTTGTTGCAGAGTCTTCTTTACCCACACTGACATTTACATTTTTAGATAACTCATAATCTGCATTTGCGGAAATAGATTGAGTCTCTGGAGGAATTGCTATCCAGCGAAAATATGGCTGGTGAACAAGTTTATTTCCAACTTTACACCCAGTGTTTTCGTATATTGCAATATAACCTTCTATATCTCGCTTTTTTACTGCTTCCCACATCTTATTTATCTCTTTCCATTTCCATCCCTTGCTTGAAGCCAGCTGTTTAAGAGATTTTTCAACACTTCTGCCCATGCTCTCAGCCCAGACATATGTTTGAATAAAATAAGATTGCTTTGTGGTAGCATTTTTAGGACCTACATCAATGTAAAACCAGCAAAGTCCTTTAGCTATTTGTTTTACATTATGCATGAATAAAGAACTTTTTGGTGCATCTTTCCAATTAGTTGCCAGGACAACTTTTTTCTTATATGGATCCTTTGGATGTCCTCGTCCAAGAGAATATCCGCAAATAACACGTTTATTCCCATCATCTTTATCATCTATAACAAACTTCCGAAAAGGCGTATGGCTTCCATGCCCCAGTTCCTTAACTGCAACAGCTCCCATGTTGGCATTCGAATGTAAAGTATGCCCCTTTTTGTTATAATCGGTCACTTTATCTGCTGCCTGAACCTGTACTGTACCTTTTGAAAATATTCCTGTATTTGCAAAATCTCCAAATACAAATGCAAAGATTAAGATGAAGATAAAAATTTTCTGTACAAATCTTTTCAGTTTCAAAATTTTTTCCTCCTTTCAAAAATAAATCCTTGTCTGATAGATCAAGTCATGGTCTGTCTCTTGATTTTCTCATTTTCCTTCCTTTCTTCCTATAACACAGGATTAATATTTTCTGCAGGATATACTCCCACCTGCTGTTACTTAATATGTATTTTTTATCTGCACGTTTTAATCCCTAGCCGGTATTGAAGGAGACTGAATGCCGGAGTTTCCTCTCGGCGATGCTTACCTCTTGGCAGTAGGAGATACCGATATCTCCGCTCGCTACTGCCGCTATGTTAACTCTACAATTCATCTCACTACCTACATTTCATGAAAAAAAACAGATCCACATTTTTGGTATGGATCTGTTTTTAATTTATTTCTTGGAAAAATATCCTGGGTTATCTGCTGTATCAATATGAGCCATGCTGGAATCAATCTTTTCACGGTCATAAGTTGTTCCATTCTGCCCTAAAATAGAGATTGCTTTATAGAACATCTTATCATCCAAGAATGGTCTTTGTATGAATCCAGTGCCAGTTTTCTGCCATTGTGCATATAATGTAACCTCGGGTTCCATATTTGGATACTGTGCTTCATCCAGATAAGACGGTTTCATTGCATATCGGTCTGTAGCCCATCCGGTAAAGAGATAACCTGCTCTTTGAAATACATTTTTTGTTAGTTTCACAGCAGTTTCCCCTTTGGCACTCTGTGCTGCCATTGTACCTGTTCCACCATTACTATCATAAGTGATTATATAATCATCGTTCTGCCAAACCGCATACAAAGTAACATTTGTACCAGTATTAATAGCGGAATAGGTATCTCCTGGATAATAAAATTTTCCTGTACCATCCCGGCTTGTATTCCATCCGATAAAAGTATGGTTGGTGTAAACGGGTTCTACGGAGTTTATTACTAGATTATGATCTCCAAACTGTTTACGGTCAGGATAATCTTTTTGTGATACAGACTCCAGTTTCCACCACTGGGCGTAGGAATGGTTTGCATTATATTGCTGAACCCAAGTACCATTTGTAGTATCTGCATTTTTCACATCCAGACATTGTCCAGTTGATTTATTATAAACTGCTACATTTCCATTTCCTTCATCTTTAAGATACCAAAGGTAATCCGCAACACCTTCTTCCTGACTCCATAACTCCAGATCCGCATTTGTCTGGTTATGAGACGGATCACTCTCTAATGATAATGCTAATCCATTACGATTGCTGATAATGTAGTAATATTGCGTATGTCCATATCTTTCAAAGATCCATTTGGTCTGTATATAATCTGCACCTGAATAAATAACTGTAGCTGGTTGGGAATGTCTTTCATCATTAAGATAGGCTACATGCATATACATATTTGTACCACAACCGGATTTCATATGGTAGACTCCATTCGGTATGATTTTACACCCATTTAATTCGGTCCGTTTATCGTCATCATATTTTCCGCCTTGTAGGTCATAGGTTACATTATGCTTATATGCTACCCATTTAGCTGTAACCCATTGATCTCCTTGGCATAGAGTTATGTTAGGGTTTGAGGGGTCTAATTTTCTTCCATCATCATAATACCATCCATCTAAATAATATCCATTTTTTGTTACTGTTGGTACTCTTCCAAGTCCACCGCCACAAGCTCTGGTATACACAGCATTACCGTCTACATTTTGACTCTTATTGAGATTAGTGATTGTTCCACCATTAGTTTTGTACGTAAATGTATAATTGGGCTGATAAACTTTTGTCTTGGCTACACAACCATATACTCTCTTCTTTTCACCTTGTGGTGATAGAAGTCCTGTTTTACATAGATTGATCTCATAAGTCGAAGTAAAAGAAAAGGATTCCGTATGATGTGTGATTCCGCTATCCCAAGTATTAAATCTGCCTCCCAGAGCTTGTACATCAAAAGATGGGTTATTATTTGGATACCATGTATAATGCGCTGGTATTGTCCATTTTACTTTAAATTGTACTATTGTATAGCCTTCATCAGAGTTTATATATGTTTTATATTTATTGGTTAAGAGTTGTCCATAGAATCCCGTTACACCATTTGCATCTCCGCCGTTTACTTCCCCTAAACTTATGTCAACATCCCTTGGTGTCTGTGCAAAATCCCAACGGTCTGTTCCAATCCCGGTAGGACCATTAAAATTAATCCGTAATGAGATATAATTCCATCCGTCTGGATGCGTCAAAGCAACATAACAGTATCCTCCTTTTTTGGGAAAATAGCCGCAGCGATCAACATCTTCTGTTTTAGATGCAAATATAGTTTTGGGGCATAAGATAAATGCTGCTACACTGGAAACTGCCAGAAGAAACACTGCTAAGTATTCTATGATTACCTGTTTTTTTAATTGTTTTATTCTTCCTTTTTTGCATCTGTCTCTTGCAAAATGCTTTATTTTTTTCTCCTGTTCCATAAATCTCACTCTCCTTGTATTCTTTTTTAACTTTTCTGAACTTTTTCTCGGGCTTATCTCTTGCTTGTTTCACTGTTTTCCCCTTTCTCCCCGTAAAACAGGATTATTTTTCTGCAGGACACATTTTTTCCCTGCTGTTATTTAATATGTATTTTTCATTGGCATAAAAAGAGTCCCCACACTTTTTGGTATGGGGACTCTTAAAAAGGAATCGTATTCTTTTTTTCTTATTTGATCTTTAAGCCCTTGAAGATCTTTTTATATTCTTTCTTCACCTTTTTTGGTACTTTGACGGTCAGCTTTTTGTTGACACTTTTCAATGCCTTTTTACTGGCTGTTTTCTTTGTAAGGAGTGTGGATTTGATGTTTACTTTCTTTAATGCCGGACATTTAATGAAAGCGTTGTTGCTGATACTCTTTACATTGGCACCAATGACTACAGATTTTACTTTTTTGTTGTTCTTTACTGCTTTTGCTGCAATGGATGTTACCTTATAAGTGACACCTTTATTTGTGACTGTAGCAGGGATAATAACAGTCTTTGCTTTTTTCTTCGCCTTGATGAAGCGAACTTCTTTGTTTTCTTTTGTGACTTTGTAAACATTACCACTGACTGTAAATTTACTACCAAGTTTCATTAAACATGTGTCTGTTGTATTCTGTTTTTCATTATTAGTTGGATTTTTATCTTCTTTTGAATGAAGTTTTGACAAAGTTTCTTCTTTTGTTTCTCCACAAACTGTACAGGTAAACTTCTTTTTTCCTTCTGCAGCTGTTGTTGGAGCTAAAATAATTTCACCTTCGTTCCATGTATGTGATGCAGGAAGAACCTCTATTTTCTTTTTTCCGCAATTTTCACAGTAATAAAAAGTCTTTCCATCTTTTGTACATGTTGCTTCTTCTATGGTAGTACCTTTTACAAAGTTATGTCCTGGATGTGGCAGAATTTTACCTTTTTCTGTTACTTTTCCGCAATCCAGACAAACCTCATCACCTGTATAACCATCGTTTTCACAATCAAAAGCTGTTGTATTTACCCTTTTCGTATTTCCATGTGTACATATAGTTTCATTCGCACATGGTGTGAAATCTTCCGTTTTTCCGCAACGATCACACGAAAGAGTTTGGATTTTTCCGTTTTTTATAGCTGCCTTAGAGTATGAATGTCCAAGAGCTTTATAAGTTAATCCTTTTTTTAGTGTAATACCACATATAGAGCAAACTTCATTATATGTACCATCTGCTGTACACGTTGCATTTTTTGTAATTTCCATTCCAGTTTCCGGATGATTGCAAGCAAAAGGTCCTTCCGCTGCAAAAACAGGAATTGTAGGCATCACTGCCGTTAACATCATCGCTGCTGCCATACTGATCGCTGCAAACTTACTTAATTTTTTCTTTGCCATTTGTTTTACCTCTTTTCTTTCTTTTATAAATGTATTGTTGTAGCATCGGGGCAGGAATATTTCCTGCAGGTTCCGCCCCGCACATATAATATGCCAAATTAAAAAAAATAAGAATTTTTGTAAGAAAGAGAAGATCTTGTTTTTTTTATATACAAAAAAGGCACCCGTACAGATGCCCTTTTTTTGATGATTATGTAAAGTTATTTTTCTGCAATAACAAGCCCTAATATTGTCTGTATTACAAAATAGTCTATTGCATTTTTATGCTCAAAGGATTGCCACACTCCTGGATGTTTTTCCAAGTCTGATAAGCAAGTACTAAGAATTTTATCACGAATACGCATATTGGTGTCGTTTCTGTTAACATTCAAATCATGTTGGAATAATACAATCTCCACATATTTTTCAATTTCCTGTTTGAAAACTCCTCCTTATTTTTCGTCATTTAATTCTTCGATATTCGATAATATCTCCGCTGTATAATCAATTTGATAATACGAATAAGACCCATATCCATAAAAACACGTTTCTTCACCATTTGACTCATCACTTATTTCAGCTACGGTTTCACTTCCGTGTTCCCAGTTCTCCTTATCCTTTTTTTTATCTTCCTCGATAAGACGAAGTAATCTTTTTTTTATTTCCTTTACTGTACCTGTGTACTTGTAGAGTTTAACGCCATTGTTTTCAAGACAACCGATTCCGATGATCCATTGATATTTTGAATGTTCTTTTTTCATTATATGTTCTCCTTTACGCAACTTTTGTGATTTCCATATAGCATTCGTCCATACATTTGTGATACCTCCCCGAACGACTGGCGTCGGACGGGGCTTCCCAACTTTTAGAGCCGGGAGTTCCATTATCTACCGATGCAGCCTGAACTTAGTCCCTCTCTCCGCAGAAAGAGAAACCACATCCAGGCCAACGGTAGACAGGTGCGGGGGCATCGCCGCCACGGACAGGAACTTTTGCCTTTTCCGTGACACCAGGTCCTTGACAGACTCTGGATCTTATTAACAGTTCCAATCTATAACTCAGGCCGCCACTGGCAGACCGTTGTTCACAAATTCCCGTAGCGTACTTAAGGTACGTAGCGGTGTGGAAGGAAATCCGGTTACTCCCTTCTTCTGATATTCCCTTAAGAAAAACCTGGCACCGATGTTCTGTGCTGCCGACAGGTCGCAGTTATAGATCTTTCCATTCTGAAATGTACACAGACTGTAGTTATATACTTTCTTTCCATGTTCAAAATGGTAGATGCTGTGCCGGTCCACTACCCCGGAGCCATCAAAGGCGTATTTAGAAGTTCCCCATGCACAGACACGGGAGAGCCTCATTCCCAGACGGTGTGCCTGTAATTCTACTCTTTTTTGCACGTCATTCTTTCTCCATAAGTGAATCCTTTCACGGAACTTCTTGCCCCGGATCTTCCCTTGGGAATCCAGATACTCAAATACGATACAGTCCACGCTGTATAAGACAGCGACTTCTATCAGTTTTCTGGCTGTTTCGATCGACAGGGCACGGTTGGCGTTCCGTATCCACCGGTAAACACACTGGCTTTTCTTCCCTGCCTGCTGATACATACGCTTCCGGTTGATCCTATGATTAAGACGGTCTTCTTCACATGGAAGGTGGATCACACCTTTTGCATGGACAGTACCGTCTGCTTTCATGATACACCAGGAGGCTGCGGCATTGATCCCCAGATCTACAGCAAGTATCCGGTAAGCAAGCTTATCTTTATCCTGCACGAGTTCCTGCATCTCCTTGAATGAAAAACGGATCTGGTATCTTCCCCGGACTTTATCTACCACAGGAGAGAGCATCTTCCTTGTCTTGCACAGATGCATCAGATATCCTGCGTCAGAAGCACTGATCTCGAAATAATACCAGTCCCAGGTCTTTCCGTTATATAGTTTTAATCCGATCTGCCCCTCTGCCAGATTGGACATCTTCCGTTCCTGGTCGTAGAAAGTCAGCTCATATCGTGAAGGAAATCCTATCTTAGGTTCCACTCCCCGTACTGCGGGGGACAGAGCTTCCCAGTTTGCATGGTTGGAACGATACGACTTTACCATCCCGATCGCATCTGCAATCAGGGCTCTTCTCATATATGCTGGCATGTTTGGAAAGCGGATATCAAACTCTGGATATTTTGGAGCTTCTTTCTTACTCCCATGGAGCAGGATATCAAATGCCCGCCTGCGCTCCTGTGCTTTTACATGATCCCATTCTTTTAAGGCAACATCGACACAGAACCGTAACGCTTCAAGACAGATCTCTGCCGTCTGCTGCATTGATCTGTCATCGACTCTGCGTTTTCTGGAGATGTTCAGTTTCTTTGTTTTCCTGTCTGGCACCGCATCCAGCTGGTGTTTGATCTTTACCGTATAACAGGTATGGATCTCCATCTTTTTCGTATCTTTTGCTGCCATGGATTCTCCTTTCCATATATCTCATTCGACATATTGATTCTTTTTATATTATACTATATAATAGTACCAAACACAAGTTTGTGACAACAACGGGTTCCGTTTCTATGGATGTTGTGAAGCAATATATCGAGGGACAACGCACAGATGAACATAAACGCAAATATGAAAAGCGTTCACTCGATTACTGGAATTCCCGGCTCTAAAAAAAGAGACTCCCGAAAAATTCGGGAGTTTTTCTCTTAGTCTCCGACAGCCATACTCTCGGTTTCCCGAACCCCGAGCGACTTCGTCGGTCTGAGGTTTGCCGTATGGATATTTATCATATTGACGGATATCGTAGAGCCAAGAAAAAGGAACTTTTACAGAACCTTCTTTCTTTAACAGATCTAAGACCTTGTCGATGTCAAAATATCCTTGCATAAATCCGTATCCGGACAAATACTGCTGTCTTTCAAAGCCGCATAATCTGTCATAATATTTGATTGTATTCTTCTTTAAAAATTTGACATATCGATTTGATAACCCCAAATTTTCTTCAGGATTATTACTATCGTACTCTGATAACAAGAAAGATTGTCCACGAAACAACTCTAACTGCCATATAAGCTCTCTTTTCGTATAAATTGTTCGCGTAATGCCGTTTATCGCAAGCATGTAATCATTCATTGTTCCGGGTTCCCAGTTTTTCTTACTACATCTTTTACATTTGTAACTGTCTGTATTGATTTTAACTCTATATCTAGCCATCTATTTTTCCTCCTGAGTTGTTTTGATTACTACTTATGTCGTAATTTTAAATGTAATAAAAAGGCTCATACTTTTCGATATGAGCCTTTAAACCATAAAATTATGCAATAGGTAATTTATCATAGATTGCTTTGAACTTATAATAATAATCAAAGAACGCAAGCTCCGGCATCTGTGCTATTACGTCTCTGATATCAGTTTCATTATACAAAACAGCTTCATCTGTATCCTTACCCATAAAATCATTCAACTCCTGATTGTTAGCGATATTCAAAAGATATTTTACAACAAAATCTACTTTTTCTGCATATCTCTTTTCATCCTTTGTTTTTTCTACAGAGCATTTTCCCATTCTGGATCTACCTCTCGCATTTGGCATTGTGAAGACATTAGAAATGTATCGGAAGTTATTTTCTGTTCCGTAATACTCAGCTTCTTTAATAGCATCCCAGTGTTCCATTATCTTTTCCAGAGCATTTGTCGCTTCTTTTTCTGATGGATAACATCCCAGTTCGACAGATACCGCAGATGTGTAATTTTTGGATTCTGTTGCATAATGTCCAACTGGTTTCATTGCTATTACAGTAAAGCCCTCCTGTTTATGACGGATTGTAAAATTGGAATACTTTTCCAGGTTAACATATCCTTTTTCCATAGTTTTAATCATCATAATCTGTTTCCTCCTTAAGATTTGAAATTATTTTTGCATTCTTAATATGCTTTTTTTTTAAATTTTGTTCTAACTGGTTTCATCTTAACAACAATGCTGTGTTTAGAAATGCACAGATATAGCAATGCTTTTTTATCGCTAATATAGCTGCGATTAAAAATACACCGATACAATAGTGACTCTTTTTATCTTTGTAATTAGGTAAAACTTTTGTGGACATAAAAGCACAGATATAACAGTGTATTTTTATCACTGCTATACCTGTGCTTTTTTTATATAAAAAAAGCCCCTATTACGGGGCTTTTTGCATCATGACCAATGTTATACCGTTTCATCCAGTTTTTTGATTTTTCCATCATTATCTACATAATATTCTTTCTCCAGATCCATTTCAAACAAATATATGACTTTTTCAGGTACAGACAATTTATCTGCTGCTTTAGAAAAAATAGCTTCAGTATGCTTCATATTCTCTGTTGCCTTAGAAAATTCATATATTCTGTCATCATCTAATTCGCTTCGTGAAAAATATGGACTTTTATCTTTTAATGTGCTTTGATATAATATCTCCTGGCAAGAAGGACAGTACCCCATTTTAACGAACTCTCTCCCAAATTTATCTAAACTTGGCAACACATCTTGTATTAATCCGCCACAACAAGTATACTTCGTACATTGTTCCATCTGTTCTTTTGTTAAGCGTAGATACGTTTCCTGCCTGCACATTGGACATTCTTTGTAGATAACTTTCACAAATTTTTTTTCTTTCATTGTGTTCATTTATTTTTCCTCCATGTTTGAAAATTTTATATCTCTAATATGTAGGATTATGATTTTTTTTGTTCAAAAAAACCGCCCCAATGGGACGGTTTCTTGCTGAAAACAAAATTTTTAGGATGGATTCTTCTCTGATTGTCTAATACAATCAGTATCTGTAACTTCTTGAGGCAACACATCATAATAACAATAGCTGTTATCATATGTGTAATGCAAACTAATTCGTCCGCGATCTTCCTCTTTTTCAAATGTAAGTCCTATTTCACAGGTTTCATCATTAGCTTCAATGGATGCTATTTCTGCTTCATTACAAGCATCCTTTTTAGCGGTGTCCCATGCTTCTTTAAAACTGTTAAACTCCTGATAAGGTTCTTCATCGCCCCAGGAATAAGAGATCTTTAATAACCATTTCATATTTTTTTCTCCTTCTAATGCAGATGAATGATGTTTCCGATGTAATATTTTGTATCGGGGATGGCTGTCCGGATAAACTGATCAAATGGTATCATGGAATCTTCATAAGCCATATCGCCCCAGTTATCCTGGATAGTATCTCTTAAAGTAAAAAGATCACTGTTGGAAAACTCATCCAGATCCATATCGGCAACCATTTTTTTTACCTTCGTAAAACGATCCCGGAAATAATTTTCTTTGCACTCTTTTGTAAAAATGATATAAGGGATGTCATCTTCTTTTCCAACAACAGCTCCCAGTTCCTGCATTTCTTCTAAAAGAATACATACTGCGCCTTCTTTATTTTTTTCTGTTTTCACAAACTCTGCAATATCTGGAAGATGCTCATATAATTCTTCTTCCTGTAATTGATTTAAAAAATCTTTTTCTCTCTGTAATTCGTACATCGTGCCTCTTGCCATATGCTTATACTCCTTTTTCTCCCAATGTTTGCAGATATCCATCTACCGTCTCGTCCATTAATTCATCATTATACATGTCATTATAATTCATGTACCCTGAGTCCATATATGCTGATAAAGCAATGTTGATACCTTTTTTGATATCTTCGTTTTTAACCTCTTCTAATAACCGATTAAGCAATGTCTCATATACACTATCCATATGAATTTCCTTCCCTGTTTTCTTATAGGCAGAATTTTTGATGTAACCACAATCTAACTTTTTTAACTGTGTTTCCCGTTATCATTTCAAAACTTCCGTCTTTAGATAATGCAAATGTTTGTTCTGATTCATATTCATCAACCAAGTCTTCTAATTTTGATACATCGAGATTATTCGCTTCAAGATAGCTTCTAATTTCTTCTTTTAAGATCATAAATTTGCTCTCCAATCTTTTATAAATTGCGTATCTCTCGATTCACCATGGGAAACAACAATACAATTTATTGTTATCCACTTTACTCATTTCGAATAAATACGCACCGTTCTTACAGTAGTCATAGTAATTATCAACAATCTTTTTGTAAACATGATATTTTTCTCTAATCTCAAGTTATTGTTCAACTATGTCTATCGGGCATCCATTTGCTTTCATTTCTCTAGGAATGATTTCTTCTGGATATGCTCCGATAATTAAACCATCTGAAAATTTAATGTTCCACATAGGAAGAGAAGCTAGATCAGCATCTTTTGTTGAACATCTATCAATCACTTCAAAACTTTGTCCAAAATGTTCTTTATAATCACTAAAAGGACTCCAAAATTTTTTTGCAAATCCTTCTTGTTCATAACAATTAAAACATTCATTGACATATGTTTTTTCTCTTTCCTCTGACATTGTATTTCTACCTTCTGGATATTTGATTTTCATTTCTTCCCATGTAATACTCATAATGCTCTCTCCTTTTCTTGTTCATATGTGGTTATTCCATTTTTTACTATCAAATGATAGCAATCATCTGAACAGACATTCAGCTTAGACTCATCTTCTAAAAATGGAGCAATGCAGTCAAATATCTCTGTCATGACAGACTCCCAGCTGTAAGAAGCATCAAAGTCAGAATCATAAACGATATGATCGTCTTCCCTCAAAACATCATTGACAGGTCCGTTACAGGATGAGAAAAAGATTTGTAACAGGTCAGCAAAAGTACCGATGCCGATACCACGTTTCCTGTTGTCTTCTAAACCAAAATTTATATGGAATTGCTCTTTTTTGATATATTCCTGCATTGCTTTTATGGCTGCGGTTTCGTCTTTAAGGGTGATATCGAGATTTACACTATAACAGGCTCCCATTTTCACACCTCCTGCATACATAAAATGCTGCTTCTTGGTTCACAAGACTTCTTAATTATTTTTCCTTTTCTGATTTTGTAATGTTTTGTTTTCATTTTCTTGTTCCTCCTTATTTTGAAAATTGATTTACGATTTTAATATGGAAAGGAACGAAGAAAAACTTTGCTACATTTTTTCCATAAAAAAAACTCCGGTATATACCAGAGCTTTTCTCAGTTCATAATATTTTCATAAAAATGAGGCAGGAGCATTTGCCAGATTCAGGATTTCTACTCCCGTGGTTCTGGCAGGACCACATAACCGTTTCAATTTCAAAAATAAGGAGTACAGCTCCTGCTCACACATCTATTATGCCAAAACAAAATGAAAAAGAATTTTTATAAGAAATATAAAACTTTGTGCCCGCTGAAATAATGGTTTCCGTTTCTTTCAAAACAGATTCCGAAATTTCTAAATTAATATATTTACTATGAATCGCTATCGCCAATGGTGCAAAACCTGATTCTTCAAACTCATTGCCAACCATTGAAAAAATGGAAAATACATACCCTATCCCTCTATTCTTGCATTCCATAATTTATCTATGTCTTGATAATTAGTGTCGATTTTTTTTGAAAAGTATGCATAAAACCTTAATTCATACGGAACCTTTTCTTCTAATTTATTCTCTATCAACATCAATGTTCTTGCTTTTAAACATTTCATCACATCTTTTTGCAATGTAACAATATTTATACGCTCCAACCATTTTTTACATTCTCTATAATATTGAAAGCTATTAACCTCTGGTAACTTATGAAAATGTTTCAATATAATAGATTCAAATTCCGCTTTACGTAACACTTGGAATATTGCTTCATATGACAGATTATCTCTATTATAAAAAGCTTTTTTTCTACAAATCAGTCTTCCACTTGCAGTTAGTTCATATATTCCAACTTTTTGATCTTTTAAAAATTCTTTTACATGTGGTAATTGTTTATTTCCAACCACAACATAAATATAACTAAATACTTTATAATAATCTTTTAGCTGATTCTCTAATCGAATTAAATTATCTAAATCTGTTTTTATTTCGTATACTACTCCACGATCATTAATCATAATAAAATCTGCTTTTGAATTACCAATAGGCAATTCAGTAAGTGCAGCTGTATTATACAAATCATGTTTTTTTATAAGCAACTGGTTAAGTATTGTATTTTTATAATAATACTCATTTCTATATTCATAATTCATGAAATGATATATTTCGCTTATTGCTTCACCAATCGTTGCATCATCCGTTTTTACATATCTCCTTACGCACTCAAAAAAAGAGTCGGGAATACTATCATCGCTTATCATTCTATCCAAATACGGTACTGTAAAAATTTTGTTAACCATATATGTATCAAATTTTTTCATAGTATCCCCCTTTCAAATGTTTTCTAAATTATAACACATTAACTATCCTTACTCAATCATAAGCATTGGTTATCTGTCTTGACTGCTTATGCAGAAAGTCTTTTCGTTGATTGACAACCTTAAGCCTCTGTTTATTGCGATTGTTTTAACCTTTCTGCATTTTGGAAAGCTTATGCTGTTCTCTCGTTCATCAATGGGATACATTCTGAATTTATATGCTCTGTTTGCCACCATGCCACTTCCTTTTCCGCAAAAAACTGCCTGCGATACTTGACCACAAGCACACGATGCGTAAAAGGATAAAAAACGCCCAAACCGGACGTTTTTTATGAATGAATCTTCTGGTTACAAACTTCTACTAAGCAGAAAAACAAATCCATCTTTGTATGTAATTCGGAAGTGATAATTTTCTTCTAACCATTCATTGAATCCGTCATCAAAATAACTCTTTTCCTGCATTATTTCCGGATGAATATTTTTCAATAACTCTGCAAAACATCCATTTAAACCAAAATTAGACTCAGCAATGATAACTGGAGTACCATAGCTTACCGAAGATGGCACAGCCATAAATTGAACTTTGTTTATATTCGGATTTGTACTTACACATTTTTGAGCAACAATAGCTGCTTCATCACAAAATCCGTTCATAAACATATTGTAAAACTGATTGGCATTCTTTTTTCTTTCTTTTTTCGTTATACGCATATATTTGCTCCTTTACACATCTTCTCTTCCACAGATAGTATACAGTTCGGCATCCAAGATGACCTCATTGCAATCCTCGCATTCCAAACTGATATTTTCCGGATCATCCCAATCTCCATAAGAAGCAATACTTATATGATGTCCTCTGTGTTTTTTCAATTCGTCCCACAGTAAAGTATCACACCTGTTTCTTCTTTCATTTGTTCCCATTTTTGTCCTCCTCGTTTTGAATTTTTTTTATAATTTTAATATGAATACATTTTCAATATTAGATTTCATACAAGAAAAAAGACTGCCATAAGCAGCCTTTTCTTTGGTTGGCAAGAGATATACTATTTTTCTAATAATTGAAGATTGTATTTTTCCAAAAGTTCTTTAATCTCTTCACAGCATTTTGGTCCCAAGTTCCGGACTTTCTTTAAATCGCTTTCCGTCAGTTGTGTTAACTCTCCCAATGTGTTGATCCCACTTCTACGTAATGCATTAAATGTCCTTGCACTGATCTCTGTTTCTGTTAGCGGAAATCTCATACAGCACAATTCTTTTCTTGTGATTGGTGACTTAACATCAAGGATCTTTTCCATCTCTGTAATAGAGAAACCAGGGCATATATCCTGCATTTCTTTGATTTTCTCCTCATTTGCACTCAGGTAATCATAAACAGATGTGATATGCAGGTCATGGAAAGAAGCGATCCATTCATCTGGGATTTCCGGGATATCTTCCAGATAAAACAATTTTTCAAACTGTTCTTTTAACTCTGGTGTAATTTTAGCTAGTTCGATATTGTGCAGCATCCTTTTACATTCTGTGGAAGCATTAATGTACTCGCTCTCCATTGTCAGATAAATTCTTTCCGTTGTTTTATACGTTTGTAACGCTTTTGTATACTTTGGGTAATTTGGAAATAATCTTCTGCTACGGGATGGATGACGGAGTTTCCTCAAAGACTTATTGATGATCTGCCGTACCCGTTCTATCTGTGTTCCTATTTGTTCACCGATCTTTTGGTATGTCATCGGTTCTCCATCAAAACCATACCGCAATGACATCACATAAAATTCCTTTTCCGTAAGGGTTTCTTTCATGACATGTATAAAATCTTCTGGATCCTCAATCTCGATAATCAACAGTTTGTTTTTATCTGTGATATTAAACATATCTTTTGCTATCCGGTCAAGCGGTGTTTCCATATCCTTTAGATACACTAGGATATCATCCTCCGTTAAGATATTTTTCTTTTTCACATAGTTTGTAAAATTCCCTATTGTTTCATTTCGAAATTCCTGTGGTGTAATGCCAAGTTTTCTCGCTGCTTCTGTCTGGGTTATTGTATCATCTAATATCTCCCCGAGAATAGCAGACAGTGTTTCTAATTCCTTTTTTGCCTTTTTTATCTTTTCCTTATTTGTGGTTTTCCTTCCTGCCATTTTTAATCCTCCTTAATTTTGAAAACATGTTTGTTTTCTTAATATGAAGGAATATATATAATTTCCTTTTCGATCATTTTTTAGTTTATCGTGGCTAAAGCCTTTTAACTCCTTTGCTGTGAAGAATTTTATATGGGCAGATTTCCATATCAAACGTCTTATACCACAGTGCCTCAAAATCCAACCAATTTTCTAATGACTTGCTTGGTATGCAATAACTGTGCTTACATGTATTCCTACTGTCAATGTATTCTTCTGTAGAAACATTACAGTATGTAATAGTTAATTTATCTTTAACTGTGATATATCCGGCATCTGTTTCTATTAATGTACTACTGTCGTCATATTTAGTATCTATATCTAAGTACACTAATGTTCCATTCGAATTAAAAGCAGCAGACGTAAATGTTGGATTAATGTAGCCATAACTTCTTAAAGTAACCTTAAGTGCATAACTATCTCCATAGTATATACCAAAATTCTTTTCCAAATTATTGCACAGACGGTATTCAACTCTTTTTAATACCTGTGTCCAGTCGCACACAAAAATTGGATAAAAATGAAAAAGTCCATCATGATCTTCAATTAAAATATATTCAGTTTCAATTGAATTCTCATTGAAGGGTAATTCTAAAGACTCGTATGCATCTTTAAAACACTTCTTAACGTATGAACTTAATTTCGTAAAATTAACATATATACTTCTTTTATTTTTCATTTTAATTCTCCATTCACTAAATAATTTATTTTTTACCTCTAAGCATTCTTTCACCCTAAAATCAGAGGTAAGATCCAAAAATCCAACTGCGCAAGAATCTTTAACTGTAAGTAACTTTACTGAAATAGCATTATCCCCTTTTACATTTTTCTTTCCCATTTTTAATCCTCCTTATTTTGAAAAATATGTACTCTCTTAATATGCTTGTGTTTCACCTACAACTTTTTCCAAAAAAGAATCGAATTCCATGCATATAAAAAGCCTTAGCTATAAGCTAAGGCTTTTGGGACAGGAGTAATTGTCAGATTTTTAGGAGATGTATCCCGTGGCTCTGACAGAACCACACACGATTTTTAGACAATTGTATTTTAGCAAAACAGTGAGGAAAACTCCTGCCACACTCTTATTATGTATAATCAAGAAGAAAAAGTATTTTTATAAGAAAGATTCTCTTCAACAACTAATTTTTCTTATAAAAATAGCCTTCTTCTAAAAAAATGATATATATGAGATATCTGTTTTAGGAAGGAGGGTAGTTTTATAAGAAAATATAGTTAACCTAGCGTCAGTAGTGAACGGAGAGAAAACGGTATCCCCTACTGACAAGAAGTAAGCACCGCTGGGAGGAAACACCGGCATTCAGTCTCCGTCAATACCGGCTGGGGATTAAAA
>OGPH01000693.1_pt1 | contig 32532 bp, 32 predicted proteins | sample 1552891 | NCBI WGS metagenome assembly OGPH01 (sample SAMEA2580272, study PRJEB22360) | human gut metagenome | biome: human gut; feature: human-associated habitat; material: faeces | place: Denmark | collected 2008/2010 | reverse complement strand
AAACGATTCGTTGTCAATTTTTCCAAAATTGACTTCATCTTATTCCCGGCAGCCAGCTCCAAACCAGTTGACATCATTGTCATCCCATAAAGGAATAAAGCTAACCCACCTAGCATAGAGAATATGTTTGTCAGTTCCATCTCTTCCTCCTATTTACACACAAAACAAACTTAACATAATCTTTACATAATGTAAACATGAATTTTACAAAAAAAGATTTGATTTTATCAGCTTTTGTTAAAAAATCTTAATAAAAAAATATCAACAAAGATATTCTATCCATCAAGACTCTTTATAAATAACTATTATTCCCTATTTTCAATTTTAAATGCGTAAAAAAACCAATGAGATCTAATTCTCATTGGTTTCCATTTTTTTATCTTTTCACTCTATCTAATTTCCAGATATCCTTAACGTATTCTTCAATTGTACGATCTGATGAGAAATATCCAGATTTTGCGATATTGACAAGACACATTTTAGACCATCTTGAACGATCACGATATAATTCATCTACTTTTGCCTGAGCTTTTAAGTAAGCTTCAAAATCGGCAAATAAGAAGTATTCATCATTACGATTCATCAATTCATCAAAGATCATTCTGAATTCTTCACGTGATTCATGGAATGTTCCATCAACTAATGAGTCAACAACATGTTTAATACGTGGATCATTATTATAATAATCCCATGCGTTATATTGACCATTCCATCTTAATTCATTAATTTCATTATCTTTTAATCCAAAGATAATTACATTGTCATCACCAACACGTTCAGCAATTTCCACATTAGCACCGTCAAGTGTTCCTACTGTGACAGCACCATTCATCATAAATTTCATATTACCTGTACCACTTGCTTCTTTACCAGCTGTTGAAATCTGTTCAGAAACATCTGCAGCCGGCATAATCTTTTCAGCAATTGTGACACCATAGTTTTCAATAAAGACAACTTTTAAATATGGATTTGTTTCAGGATCATTATTCACAACATCTGCAACACTATTAATTAATTTTATAACTTTCTTTGCAAAATAGTAAGCAGGAGCTGCTTTTGCACCAAAGATAAATGTTCTTGGATAAATCTTGAATTCAGGATTCATCTTCATTTGCTGATATAAATAAATGACGTGCATAATATTTAATAATTGACGTTTATAAGCATGTAATCTTTTGACTTGAATATCAAAAATACTATTCACATCAACTTTAATACCATTGTGTTTATAAATATAATCAGCTAAAACTTGTTTTCTTTGTTGTTTGACATTGTAGAATTTACCTTGAACAATAGAATCATCAACATAATCCATTAGTTTTTCTAATTCTTCTGGATGTTTAATCCAATCATTTCCAATTGTTTCATTTAATAATGATGATAATTCAGGGTTTGAATAAGCTAACCATCTACGATGTGTAATACCATTTGTTTTATTGTTGAATTTCTTTGGATATAAGAAATAGAAATCTTTCATTTCCTGTTCCATTAAAATTTGTGTATGAAGTCTAGCAACACCATTAACACTAAAACTTCCTACAATTGCAAGATGAGCCATATGTACTTGTCCATCTTTTAAAATCATAACACGATTTAATAAATCTTCATCGTTATCACTGATATGTTTCACATATCCAATAAATCTTCTATTGATTTCTTCGATAATCTGATAAACTCTTGGAAGTAATGCCTGCATTGTTGAAATTGGCCATTTTTCCAAGGCTTCTGATAAGATTGTATGATTTGTATAGGCACATGTTTGTGTTGTAATATGCCATGCTTCATCCCAATCCATATCATATTCATCAATTAAGATTCTCATCAATTCAGGAATCACCAATACTGGATGTGTATCATTTAACTGAATAACATTCTTTTCATGGAAATTAGATAATGATGGATAAACTCTTAAATGATTTTTAATGATTGCACGTAATCCTGCTGATACAAAGAAATATTGTTGTTTTAAACGTAATGTACGTCCAGCAAGTGTTGAATCATCAGGATATAATGTCTGACAGATATCTCTGACTTCTTGAGCATATTGTCTAAAATCTTTATTAGATGGAATTTCATCACTTGGTTCTGAAGACCATAAACGGAGTGTATTTGTGACAGTTGTATCATTACCAACAATTGGCATATCATAAGGAACAGCCTTGACACATTCAGCATCAACATGATCCCATTTTCCAGTTTCTTCATTCCATACAACACGTCCCCAGAATTTAACATCAACAGCATGTTTAGGTTTTCTCACTTCCCACATATTTCCTAATTTTAACCATTGATCAGGAACTTCAACTTGATATCCATTTTCAATTTTCTGTTTAAATAAACCATATTCATAACGAATTGTATTTCCAAATGCTGGATAAGAAAGTGAAGCTAATGAATCCATGAAGCAGGCAGCAAGTCTTCCTAAACCACCATTTCCAAGTCCTGCGTCAGATTCTAATTCTTCCAAATCATGGATATTAATTCCATAATCTGCTAATCCTTCTTTGGCAATCTCATAAATACCTAAATTCATCATATTGTTTACCAATAAACGTCCAATCAAAAACTCCATAGAGAAGTAATGAACTTGTTTTTGGTAATTTGTTTTTGTAGCCATTTTTGTCATAGCCCAATTGACAGATGCATAATCACGAACCATTCTTTCAAGTGTCATGAACTTTTCTGTAATGTGTGATTCTTCTACTGTACGTCCGTAAGATTCAATAATTCTTCTTGAAAACTCATATTTAAATTCTTCTTTTGTCTTAAACATATCTCGTCTCCCTCAACTATTTTCTCTTCAATTCAAATATCATACTCGAAAATGGTGCAATGTCAACCAAAATTGAATTTTCTTTGTTGACAGCGTGTATTTTTTGTGATTTGATAGCACGTTTATTCGTGAAATTGCTTCCTGTATAGTAGTCTGTATCCGTATTAATAATCTCTTTATAAGTTCCTGCTACGGGAACTGGAATACGATAACCATGATGTGTATTTCCTACAAAGTTCATCACGCAGACAAGCACTTCCCCATCTGGTGCATAACGTGCATAAGCAAAGACACTTTGTTTCATATCATCAACAACGAGCCATTCAAATCCTTCTGGATAATAATCATACTGATATAAAGCAGGATGTTTTAAAATCAGATGATTTAAGTCATGGAAATATCTATGGAAAGAATCATGTTGTGGGAATTTCAATAATACCCATCCTAAAGCTTTCTTTTCATCCCATTCTTTATATTCAGCCAGCTCATTTCCCATAAAGTTCAATTTCTTACCAGGATGTGTCATCATATATAAATACAAAGACTTACATTGCGCAAACTTCTGGTCATTATTTCCCCACATTTTATCTAGAATTGTTCCTTTACTATGAACCACTTCATCATGTGAGAATGGTAAAATATAATTTTCACGATAGAAGTACATCATAGAGAATGTAAGTTTATTATGGACATCTGGATATTGTCGATAAATTGGATCCTTTTTAAAATAAGCCAATGTATCATTCATCCAACCTAAATCCCATTTATAATCAAATCCTAATCCTCCAGATTGTGGAGCTGTTGTAACATTTGGATAATCTGTTGAATCTTCCGCAATTAACATGACACCTGGGAATAATCCATTCATATGTGAATTCATACGTTTCATGAATTCAATAGCGCCATCATTAACGCCACGTTCCTTATTTCCTTTCCAGTAAATCAAATTACTGATCGCATCAAAACGAATACCATCAACATGGAAGTAATTTGCCCAGAAATGAACAGAAGACATCAAGAAACTACGAACTTCTTCTCTTCCTAAATCAAAATAACAGCTATCCCACTCCGTATATCTTAAATTAATATCAGGATATTCATAAACAAAACCACCATCAAACTGATGTAACCCATGTCCATCTTTTACAAAGTGTGCTGGAACAAAATCCATAATGACACCAATGTTATTTTTATGGCAGGCATTAATAAATGCCATTAACTGTTTTGGATTTCCATAACGGCTTGTTGCACTAAAATAACCTGTTGCCTGATATCCCCATGAACCATCAAATGGGAATTCAGTCAATGGCATCAGTTCAATATGTGAAAAACCATTTTCTACAACATAAGGAATGATCTGATCAATCATTTCTTCATAGCTGTAATATTCACCATCTTCTTCATCTGTAAAATCCTTTTTCATTTTCCATGAACCAATATTGGCTTCATAGATATTTAAAACTCTATCAAAATTCTTTGTACGTTTATTTAACCAGCGTTTATCAGCCCATCTAAAGCCATCAATTTTATAAACTTTAGACGCTGTTCCTGGTCTTAATTCACTAAAGAAAGCATATGGATCTGCACGATCAACCCAAGATTCATTGGGTGTTTCAATACGATATTTATATGTATCATATTGTTTGATTTTTGGAATAAATAAAGTATAAATACCCCCATCAGTATATTTTTCCATATAATGATTTTCGCCATTCCATTGATTAAAATCACCAACAACCTGCACACTTCTTGCATTTGGAGCATAAACGGTAAATCTTACACCCTTTTGTCCATCTAATTCCTCAAAATGTGCACCAAAAACTCTATACATCTCTAAACAATTTCCCTCATGGAAAAGTTGTATCAAAAAGTTATCCAATTGTGCCATATTAAAACCCCTTTCATAGTTTTTATTATACATGAAAACGCTTGAAAAAGCACCCATTATTTGTCAAATGAGGATTTTTAATGAGCTTCTATCTCCTATTTTCTATGATGTTTTCTACATATATTGAATATAAAAAAAGACAGATTACTCTGCCTCTTTGATAAATTCAATAACGTCATTAGGTGTACAATCTAATGCTTCACATATTTTTTCTAAAGTATATGTTGAAATACCCTTTCCATGTTTAATATTATGGATTGTTCTTGAATTAATTCCATATTGATGGATAAGGGCATATGTTGTTATAGATTTTTCCTTCATTGTCTTAAATAATGGTGCATAACTAATCATCCTATCACAGCCTCTATTTTATTATGCCCATTTCTTAAGATTATGAATATATTGAAAAATGTAACTATAATGACATGTACTAACCTTCTGTCAATGAAAAAGTATGACTCAAAAATGCTTCTTCTATCTTCAAATCATACTTCTTGTTTGAATATTATTTGACAATAACTTCACTGACATCTTTCAATAAAATAGAATATGTTCCATCTTCCTGTTTCACTTTTTCTACTTTATCTCCAGATAAGTATTCTTCTATTGGTAAGCTAATTTCAATATCATCATCTAACACTAGCTTACATTTATCCATTGATGTTAAAGATAAGCTTTCAATACGATCTTCTTCATCAATGCCTAAATCTTTCATCATGATTTCACTTTCTTCCTGTGCCTGACCATCAGATTCCAATACTTTTTTCACAATTTCTAATGGTTTAACAGGTTGATTTGTATCAATTCTTTCCTGAATTTCATGCTTCATTAAAGGTAAAGCTTTTCCATCATTGACATTATAAATATCATCCATCTTTTTCACAACTTTTTTCATTGTTGACATTTTTTGTTTATCCGTCAACTTTTCTTCACCTTTAATCCACTGTGCATTCAAATAGAAATCCATTCTTCCATCAATCATATATTTCTTTTCAATTAAAAATAATTTTTTAGCATCCACATTCACAACAATCGCTTCATCCACAGGAGACCCCATTGTTGGTAAAACCTGTTTTTTGGTAATACGAATGTTTTCTTCATCAATCACACTCATAGGAATATAACGATAGTTGAGCTTTAAGGCTGCCACATATCTTTCCCCATTTTTATAACAATCCACAAACAGAACATTACTGTTAGGCATTTCTTCTATAACTGAACCTAACGCAAATAACTTGTCCGTCATTTCATGTGCCTGTTTGATAAATTCTTCATCACTTTCAATCATCTTGTCACTTCTTAACATCATTTCATGTAAAGAACCAACTGTTAATTCTTTGAGTGAAGGAGAATTTAAAGCTTTTTCTACTTTCTTACGATAATAATCAATAGATGTTTCATTCATATCGACAAAGTCAGTAGAATGATAAATCTTACGATGTTCAAAATCTAACATATGCATTAAAATTTTATTTATGACTATTGTATTCATCTTACCACCCGCAAAGATTATAACATATTTCTTTATCTATGACATTAAATACTTTATAATAATCTCGAGGTGAAATAATATGAAAATTGTCATTGCCCCAAGTAAAACAATGAAATATCAAAAGATTCCTTTTGTTGGTAGTGAACCTTTGTTTCCAGAAGAAACACAATATCTTACAAACATTTTAAAACAATATAATGATGAACAGTTATGTCAACTCATGAAAATATCTTATAAACAGGCGACTCAAGTGTATCAGTATTTTCATGAAGAACAGACTGCTCATCCTGCTTTAGCTTTTTATCAAGGAACTGTTTTTAAACAACTTGAATTAGCATCTTACATAAATCATCATGATTATCTCTTAGAACATTTACGTATTTTAGATGCTTACTATGGTGTTTTAAAATACAATACTTTGATAACCCCTTATCGTTTAGATATGACAATGAAACCTGATCATATCAACTTATATGATTATTGGTATACACCTTTATATCAATATTTTGAACAAGTTGATTTCATTATTTCTTTAGCTTCTAAAGAATTTACCAATATGTTAAGACATCCTCATATCTATTTTATAGATTTCATGATCAATGATCAGGGGAAAATGAAAAGAAATGCCATGATTATTAAAAAAGCCCGTGGTCAGATGTTAAATCAGATGGTCTTAAATGAAATTTGTACATTAGATGAATTGAAAACACTCAATATTGATGGTTTTACATATCAGCCAGATTATAATCAAGAAGGTACTTTAGCATTCGTCAAAGTACTATAATATAAAAAGGATATTAGTATGTTAAAAAGTGGAAAAGTTATTGTTATTGGGATTGGATCTTTTATAGGGTTGTTTATCTTGAACTCTTATTTTTTATCTTATATTCTATCATTTCTTATTGTAGGTGGAGATGATTATGTGCTTTCATATATGATGCCAATATACAGTGGTATTGCACTGATTGGAGCCATTATCATCTGTTGTAGCTACATCATTGTCAAAAAAATAAATCAACTAAGAGAGGAAAGAAACAAATGATTACCATTCGTCATGAAGAGAAAAAAGATTATATGACAGTAGAAAATGTTATTAGACAATCCTTTTATAACGTTTATATGCCTGGATGTTATGAACATTATTTAGCACACATCATTCGTAATCATGAAGATTTTATTCATGAATTAGATTTTATTTTAGAAAAAGATGGAAAAATTATTGGGAATATCATGTATACCAAAGCAAAGCTTATAGATGAAAATAAAAATGAAAAAGTTGTTCTCACTTTTGGTCCTGTCTGCATTTTACCTGAATATCAAAAACAGGGTTATGGAAAAAGACTGATTGAACACTCCATGAAAGAAGCCTATCAGCTTGGATATGATACTATTGTCATTTTAGGCAATCCTGGAACTTATGTTCGTTTGGGATTTCAAAGCTGTAAAGACTTTTATGTCAGTCTGGAAAATGGAAAATATCCAACAGCATTGCTGGTGAAAACTTTAGTTCCTCATGTTTTAGATCATCACTCATGGACTTATTATGAAAGCCCAGCTATGGCATTTGACCCACAAGTTGCGAAAGCTTTTGATGATTCCTTAGAAAAAATGGAAAAGAAACATCTTGCCAGTCAAGATGAATTTGCGATTATCAGTCGCTCATTTATAGAATAAATATGCAAGTTACCGTGACTATTGATCGTCCTATGGGCAGTTTTCACCCTCAACATAAAAATCTATATTACCCTATTAACTATGGATACATTGAAGGAATCATAGGTGGTGATGGAGAATATCAAGATGCCTATGTTATTGGTGTTGATATACCTTTATCTCATTTTACAGGAAAAGTCATTGCCATTATTCATCGTTTCAATGATAATGAAGATAAATGGGTTATTGCTCCTATATCAAAAACCTATACAAAAAAAGAAATAGAACAATATGTCTATTTCCAAGAACAATTCTTTGAATATGAAATTGAAATGATGATTTCACATTTCTAACGACTTTCTATGAGAGAAGTCGTTTTTACTTTACTAAATAATGATACTGCATACCTTTACGAATATCTTTTGAAGGCTGTCCTAATTTTTCTAAGATTGTATAGGCAAATTCCAAAGCAGCGGCAGGTCCACGTCCTGTAATCATATTCTGATCACAACATACTAATACATCCTGATAAATCCCTGAAGGAATTTCTTTTTCAAATCCTGGATAACAAGTGAATTTCTTATTGCTTATGACATTGGCTTTTTCTAATGAAATAGGCCCTGCACAAATGGCTCCAATCCATTTTCCCTGTTCATTAAAACTTTTTAAAATATCTATCACTCTTTGATCATCACGAAGAGATGTCGCTCCAGGTAAACCACCAGGTAAAACAACAATATCCACATCATAAACACTTTCATCAAACAACTGATCCATTTTAACTTCTATACCATGTGAACTTTTAACACTTGTTGCATCCATTCCAACCATTAGACATGTCAATTGTGCTCTTCTTAACACATCAACAACACTTAATGCTTCTAATTCTTCAAAACCATCTTTAAATAAAACAGCTGCTTTCATCTTCATTCCTCCTTTGATTCTTTTCTTTATTTTAACATATTTTTTTAAATAAACAATGAACTACACTTTTATAAGCAATTATGTTATGATTATAACCATAAAAGAAGGTGAACCTATGATTGACAAAAGTCAAATAGTCAAAAAAAATAAAACAATTTTTTATTTAACATATGCCATTTTACTGGCTTTTGTTGTTTTTAATTATGAAACTGTTTTTGCTATACTTAGTGATATCTTAGCACTTGCGACACCTTTATATATCGCTATTATTATTGCTTTTATTTTAAATATACCTATGCGTAAGATTGAACATTTGTATGGTAAAAAGATCAAACGTAAAGGACTGAAAAGAGGTTTAAGTATTGCAACAACATTAATATTGGCTGTTATCTTGATTATTCTCTTTTCAGCATTTATTATTCCTAGACTTGGTGAAAGTATTGCCTTAATTATTACAAATATTTTTAATTATGCTGATCGTCTCGTCACAATGATTAATGATGCCTTAGCTCATTTCCATATCAATTATGCGATTAATTATGAATCTATTCAACAGGCTCTAACAAGCCTTGATTTGAATCATTTGCTTTCTCAAAGTGGTAATATTTTAGGGAATGCTGGAATTCATCTTATTTTTCAATCTATTGGTATCTTTGGTGTTTTTATTAATGCGATTACATCTTTTATTATGGCTATCTATTTACTGGCCAATAAAGAAACGCATTTAAGACAGTTAAAGAAAATTGTGACTTTCTTATTTGGATATCATCGTTCATTGGTGATTTTTGATATTGGTGCCGAAGCCAATCATTATTTTAATGGTTTTGTTTCTGGTCAGCTGTTAGAAAGCTGTATTTTAATGTTTTTAATGTATGTCGGCTTTAGAATAACAGGCTTACCTTTCCCAGAGTTGATTGCCTTTATTATTGGTATTTCCAGTCTTATTCCAATGTTTGGAGGTTATTTTGGATTTGCGATCAGTTTTATTTTAGTATTAGCTATTAACTCTACACAAGCTATTATCTTTACAATCTGCTTTGTGATTATTCAGCAATTTGAAGCCAATATTATTTATCCTCGTGTTGTAGGCGGAGCTGTTGGTATTTCTGGATTATATGTCTTATTATCATTAGTTATTTTTGGAAACTTATTTGGATTCTTTGGATTATTAATTGCGGTTCCAAGCATGGCTTTAATCTATGCTGTAGGAAGTCGCGTTGTTAATATTTCATTATATCGTAAACATATTGAAATCACTGATAAAACGATTAAAAAATTTGATGAGTAAAAACGGACATTTTGTCCGTTTTATTATTTCCATGATTCGATCATCTTTTTAACAGAGCGATTCATTTCCTTACGATATTGAGCATGAAATTTTCTTTTCGCAAAAGCCTGTATATAATTTTTGAGTTCATCTTCATTTTTACCAGTCTGTTTAATAAACATCTGTTTTGTTTCATCCATTGTTTTATGATGATAAGTATTGACACTTACCATATCTGCTAAATCAAAACGCTGTGGTTTTGGACGATTTTGTTGTTGTAGCGTTGGTTTTCCCAAAACAAGTAAAGTTGCTGGAATGGCATACTTTGGTAAATTAAAAAGTTTTTGATGAATTTCAAAATTTTCTAAAATATCCCCAATATAACAAGATCCTATTCCTAAAGACCATGCTGCTACGACTGCATTTTGCGCCGCAATCATACAATCTTCCAAAGCTAAGATCAAATCAGACTCTTCCAATGGTTGGATATCTTTATCATAGTGAGTATATATATCATACCATTTTTGATAATCAGCTAAAAAAAGCAAAACCATAGGTGCCTGACTAATAAATGGCTGATGATCACAAGTGATAGCGAGCTGATCTTTTAAGGACTGATCCTGTATATCAATAATAGAATAAAGAGCCATATTGCCTGCTGTCGGTGCCTGTAAGGCAGATTTTAATATCCATTCTTTTTCCTCTGGCGTTATGATTTCATCACTATAAGCACGAACAGATTTTCTGTCAAATAATTCCTGAATTGTTTGATTCATTTTCAATACCTCCCTATTTATGATTATATCATAATCATGGATTATTTGTGAATTTCCATGTATAATAAGAGAGAAAGCGAGGTAAGATGAATGAGTATAGAAGAAAGATTTTTAAAATATATTAGTTTTGATACACAATCTGATCCTCAATCTTCAACAACACCTTCTTCTATGAAACAATTAGAACTAGGAAAATATCTTGTTGAAGAAATGAAAAAGATTGGTATTGAAGATGCTCACTTGGATCAAAGTGGTATTGTTTATGGAACAATTCCAGCAAACAGTGATCATGGAAAAGTCATTGGTTTTGTTGCCCATATGGATACTTCTCCTGATGCTTCTGGTCAAAATGTCAAACCACAAATCATTAGAGATTATCAGGGAACAACAATTACTCTTAATCAAGAGAAAGAATTATATCTTGATCCTCATGAATTTCCTGAACTTCTCAATGTGATTCATCATGATTTAATCACAACTGATGGAACAACATTGCTTGGTGCAGATGATAAAGCTGGGGTTGCGATTATCATGAGTATGGCTGAACATCTTTACCATCATCCTGAAATCAAGCACAATGATATTAAGATTGCTTTTACTCCTGATGAAGAAGTCGGTCGAGGAACTGAAAACTTTGATGTAGAAGCTTTCCATGCTGATTATGCTTATACAATTGATGGTGGTAATATTGCTGAAATTGAATATGAAAACTTTAATGCATTTAGTGCTGTCGTAGAAATCACAGGGAAAAGTATTCATCCTGGAAGTGCTAAAAATGCGATGATTAACTCTATTCGCATTGCTCAGGAATTTGATGCTATGTTACCAGTTCATGCCAGACCAGAATATACAGAAGGATATGAAGGTTTTAATCATCTTGAAAATATTCAGGGAAAATGTGAAAAAACAGTGATGGAATACATCATTAGAAATCATGATTTAACATTAGCTAAAAAACAATGTCAGGATTTTGAAAATATTGCTGCATTCTTAAATCAAAAGTATGGATATTCAATGGTTAAAGTCACAATTGAACAAAGTTACTTAAATATGCGTGAACATATTGAACAACATATGTACATCGTTGAAAATGCCATGGCAGCCATGAAAGAATGTGGTATTGAGCCATATGCTGTACCTATTCGTGGAGGTACTGATGGTGCTAATTTAACATATATGGGACTTCCTTGTCCAAATTTAGGTACAGGTGGGTATAATTTCCATGGACCATTTGAGTATGTATCATTAACAATGATGAAAAAACAAGTAGAAGTTCTATTAAAAATAATTGAAAGAAATGAGGTTATATAAAATGTACGCAAAAAATGCTTGGGACAAATACGAAAGTAATCAATATCAAGATGTTATGGATTTTAATGAAGGTTATAAAGCTTTCTTAACAGCCGGTAAAACAGAAAGAGCTTGTGTAAAAGAATCTGTTGAACTTGCTAAAAAAGCTGGTTTTCAAGATATTGAAAATATGAACAGTTTAAAACCTGGAGATAAATTCTATGTGATCAATAAAGATAAAAACTTAGCTTTATTTATTATGGGAGAAAAACCATTAGTTGATGGAATGAGAATCTTAGGAGTACATATTGATTCACCACGTTTAGATTTAAAACAGAATCCACTTTATGAAAGTGATGGTTTTGCTTTATTAGATACTCATTATTACGGTGGTGTTAAAAAATATCAATGGGTGACTATTCCATTATCATTATATGGTGTTGTTATTAAAAAAGATGGAACTAAGATTGATGTTGTGATTGGTGAAGATGATCATGATCCTGTTGTAGGTATTACAGATTTATTAATTCATTTATCTGCTGATCAAATGCAAAAAACAGCTGCGAAAGTGATTGAAGGAGAAAATTTAGATGTGACATTAGGAAGCATTCCTTTAAAAGATACTGAAAAAGATGCTGTTAAAGCGAATATTTTAAAACTTCTTCAAGAAAAATATGATATTGAAGAAGAAGATTTCTTAAGTGCAGAAATAGAAGTTGTACCAAGTGGTCCTGCCAGAGATTATGGTTTAGATAGAAGTATGGTTATGGGTTATGGACATGATGATCGTGTCTGTGCTTATACATCTTTAAAAGCTATTTTAGATATTCAGGAAATCCCACAATATACATCTTGTTGTATTTTAGTTGACAAAGAAGAAATTGGTAGTGTTGGTGCGACTGGTGCTCAATCTTTATTCTTTGAAAATACAATTGCTCAAATCTTACACTTATGTGGTGATGATACATTCTTATCTGTTAGAAAAGCTTTAGCTCATTCTATGATGTTATCAAGTGATGTCAGTGCTGGTTTTGACCCATTATATAAAGAAGTGAATGATCCTAAAAATGCTGCATATCTAGGAAAAGGAATTGTTTTCAATAAATACACTGGTTCTCGTGGTAAGAGCGGAAGCAATGATGCTAATCCTGAATATTTTGCTAAAATTAGAAATGTTATGGATCAAGCTGGTGTCCATTTCCAAACTGCTGAACTTGGTAAAGTTGATCAAGGTGGTGGAGGTACTATTGCCTACATCTTAGGAAATTATGATATGAATGTTATTGATGCTGGTATTGCTGTTTTAAATATGCATGCCCCTCATGAAATTGTATCAAAAGTTGATGTTTATGAAGCTTATCTTGCTTATACACAATTTTTACTTCAATTATAAAAGCTCATATGAGCTTTTTTTCTTTCATAGACAAGTGATTATCTCTTTGATATAATAAGCCCATTAAGGAGGTTACACAACCATGAAATTTATGATTATGAACTATAAACCATACGAATATGAATTATTACAAACCAAACTTAATAAACTTGGTCAACAGGGTTACATAACTCAAGAACTATCATTCATTACAATCTTTAATAAAGTTAATTATCCTGTTTATTATCATATAGATTTTCATAAAACTATCGGTTCTACAAAAATAGAACGCCAAAAAGATAAAGATGCTTTTGCTAGAAAATATCAACAAAAAGGATATCAACCTATTTATGCAAAACATCATATGTTTGTTTTTGTTTCTAAAAAACAAAAAGATCTTCCTTTTTCTTGGGAAGATAAAAAAGATATAGCAACTGGTTCATTTAAAATTCTTTCATTTATTGGATTTTTTATATCTCTCGTTGCTTTAACCTTATTTTCTCAGTATTTATATAATGCCAGTTTTGATAAGTTTATGAGTTATGGAATTACACTCGCCTATATTGGTATTCTTCTCCTTTTTATAACTTCTATTTTTAGAAATTACTTTAGTTTTCATCAAATGAGTACAATGCATCATCAACTCAAAAATGGAGCACCTCGCTTTTCTTTAAAAACACTCAAATCAATGAGAATCGTTTATTTCTTTTTATCATTACTAACAATTATCCTTATCTTTGGTGGATTGATTGAAGATGTATTCAATCAAAAATCATTTCATCAACAAGATCATCAACTCATTCAATTAAGTGATTTTCAAATTGATAAGGAAACATCCTTCTCAAGTCAAAGTTATTCAAGTTTTACCATCCCACATACATATATTTCATTAGAAGAAGCAAAAGATGGGAACGAAGCTCTTTATGTCAAAGAATTTGAATTTTCATCTCCAGAAAAAGCCAAACAAAGATTTACTGAAATAAAAGGTTTACCAAGTTTATATGCTGGAAATCATGCTGTTATTGATGGAGCATTACTATACGGGTATTATGATGATGAAATTGTTTCATTAACACTTTTACATAATCAGTCTGTTACAATCATTATCCCTTCATTTCCATTAACAGAAGAAAATATCCAAATCATTTCACAATTTTATGCATAAAAAAAGTTTATGAATTTTCATAAACTTTTTTTATCTTTTCACAGGATGATGACAAGCCACAAAATGTCCTGGTTTTGCTTCAACAAGTTCTGGTTTTGTTGTTCTACATTCTTCAGTAGCATAACGACATCTACCAGCAAATGGACATCCAGCTGGTAAGTCAATTGGACTTGGAACATCTCCTTCAAGAATAATACGTTTTTTCTCTTTTTCTAAGTTTGGATCAGGAATTGGTACAGCTGATAATAAAGCTTCTGAATATGGGTGTAAAGAGTGAGAATAAACTTCTTCACTAGAACCCAATTCAACCAAATGTCCTAAATACATAACTGCAATACGATCAGAAATATATTTTACAATATCCAAATCATGAGCAATGAATAAATATGTTAATCCTAATTTCTTTTGTAAATCAATTAATAAGTTAATAACCTGTGATTGGATAGAAACGTCCAAAGCAGAGATTGGTTCATCACATACTAAGAATTCTGGTTCAATAGCCAGTGCTCTTGCAATACCAATACGTTGACGTTGACCACCTGAGAACTCATGAGGGAAACGGTTTGCATGTTCTTTATTTAAACCAACAAGTTCAAGTAATTCATGAACTCTTTGTTTTCTTTTTTCAGGTGTGTACATTCCATGAATTTCCATACCTTCAGCAATAATTGATTCAACTGTCATACGTGGATTCAATGACGCATATGGATCTTGGAAAATCATCTGTGCATGTTTTGCATATGCTAAACGATTTTTTGCATTATTAATATGAACTTCTTTTCCATTATAAACAATCTTACCTTTTGTAGGTTCATAAATTCCCATAACAACACGACCTAATGTTGATTTACCACAACCAGATTCACCAACTAAACCTAAAGTTTCCCCTTTTTTAATTTCAAGACTTACACCATTAACAGCCTTTAAAATTCCTCCACTGACTCTAAAATGTTTAGAAACATTATCAATTTTTAATAAAATATTTTCATCAGCCATTATGATTTTCCTCCTTGAGATGATGGACAATCTTTATGCAATAACCAGCAAGAAGCTTCATGACCATCATTTAATTTGAAAATAGGTGGTTGTTTCTTTTGACAAATCTTCATACATTTTTCACAACGTGATGCAAAAGCACAACCTTTTGGTGGATCTAATAAATCAGGTGGTGTTCCTGGAATTGAAGATAATTTATCAGATTTATTTGTATCGTGTTTAGGTAAACTGTTTAATAATGCACTTGTATATGGATGAGATGGATTATAGAAAATATCATTTGCTGTCCCAGTTTCAACAACTTTTCCTGCATACATAACTGCAATTTTATCTGCTAAAGAAGCAACAACTCCTAAGTCATGAGTAATTAAAACAATTGCTGTCCCTGTTTTCTTTCTAATATCATCCAATAAATCAATAATCTGTGCTTGAATTGTTACATCTAATGCTGTTGTTGGTTCATCAGCAATCAATAATTTTGGATTACATGATAGAGCCATCGCAATCATTGCACGTTGACGCATCCCACCAGAGAATTGATGAGGATATTGATTAGCTCTTTCTTCAGCATTGGGAATTTGTACTAATTTCAACATTTCAATAGCTTTCTTTTGTGCTTCTTCTTTAGATAAATGTTGATGATGAACAATTGCTTCAACAATTTGTTTACCAACTTTCATTGTTGGATTTAAACATGTCATAGGATCTTGGAAAATCATACTCACTTCTTTTCCACGAATCTTTTGCATGTCTTCTTCTGGTGTATTAATGATATCAATATCACCTAAAGTTAAAGTTCCATATTTGATACGTGCAGGAGGCATAGGATTTAATTTCATGATTGTTTGAGCAGTTACACTCTTACCACAACCAGATTCACCAACAACTGCAAGAACTTGTCCTTCATCCACAGAATAAGAAACACCTCTTACAGCCTGTACTTCTCCAGCATATGTGTCGAATGAAACATATAAATCTTTGATGTCTAATACTTTTGCCATTATCCGTTACCTCCTTAATTTAGGATCAAAAGCATCTCTAAGCTTATCACCCAATAAGTTAAAGCTTAACATTGTAATACTAATGAAAATAGCAGGAATAATTAATTCAATAGGATATTGTTGGAAATATTGAATTCCATCACTTGCTAAAGTTCCCCATGAAGCTTCAGGTAAAGGTACCCCTAAACCTAAGAAAGACAAGAATGCTTCAGTAAAGATAGCATTAGGGATAGCTAATGTTAAGTTAACAATAATGATAGATAAAATATTTGGAATTAAATGTTTTCTAATAATACGTGCAGAAGAAGCTCCCATACTTTTTGCAGAAACAACAAACTCCTGTTCCTTTAAACGCATAACTTCACCACGTACTAATCTGGCGGTTCCTACCCAACCGACAAGCGAGTAAGCAATGATAATTGTAAATACCCCACCAGTCATAACAACCATCAATAAGATAACGATCAATAAGTATGGAATACCATTAATAATTTCAGCGATACGCATTAAAATGTTATCGACTATACCACCAAAATATCCAGCAATACCACCATAAATAACACCAATAATAACATTGATAATAACGGCAGCAAATGCAATAAATAATGAAATACGTGCTCCACGCCAAATTCTGGCAAACATATCTCGACCTAAATAATCAGTTCCAAAGAGATGGAAATGGCCATCACCAGAGAAAAACATACCTACATGTTTATGAAGGTCATCTGTCATATCAAATTTATATGGATAAACAGCTGGAATAATAATCGCTAAAATAACCATCACGGCTAAAATAGCCAAAAATGTAATCGCTACTTTATCTTTTCTAATTCTTGAAAATGCATCTTTCCAGAAACTTGTACTTGGACGAGTGATAGATTGCATTTTCTCACTATCTTGTCCAACCCACTCAAAATCCGCTGCATCAACATGACAATCGGGAGATAATGCTTCTTCTGGAACGAATTCTTGTTTTAATATTTCTTTCTTTTTCATTCTACACTACTCCTTTTCACTTGCTAAATTGATACGAGGATCAATAACACCATACAATAAATCGACAATTAATATAGCAATAATTAAGAATGCGCCATAGAACAATGTTGTACCAGCAATTAATGTATAATCTGCTTCTTTAATAGCCAATACGAAGAATTTCCCCATACCCGGAATACTAAACACATTCTCAACAACGAATCCCCCTGTTAATACAGCAGCCGCAATTGGACCTAAAACCGTAATAACTGGCATAATCGCATTACGTAAAGCATGTTTCCATAAAATCTGACGTTCTGATAAACCTTTTGCTTTAGCCGTTTTGATATAATCAGAACTTAAAACATCCAGCATACTTGTACGCATTAAACGTGAAACTGTTGCTAGTGAACTGAAACTCAATGCCAAAGCAGGTAAAATAATCTGATTCAAATTACCCCATCCTGTAATCGCAAAAATCTGGGTTCCCAGCAGCTGATTCAACTTTAATGCCAAAAAATATTGGAAAATTGCAGCAACGATAAAGTTTGGAATTGAAACCCCAATAACAGATAAAGTCATAGCAACAGTATCTGCAGTCTTTCCTCTACGAATAGCTGCAATGGCTCCTAAAGCAATTCCTGCAATAACTGCAAAAATTAATGAGAACATCCCTAACTGGAATGAAACAGGGAATGACTCCATAATAATATCAATAACAGGTCTGTTATATTTGATAGAAATTCCCAAATCTCCTGTTATTGCATTTTGAATATAAATTATAAATTGTTCTACTAATGGTTTATCTAACCCATAAAACTCACGTAAAGCCTGTTTTGTACTTTCACTCATTGCTTTACCAGTACTAAATGGGTCACCCGGTAGCATATGCATCATTATAAACGTCAATGCAAGGAGAACTAAGATAGTTATTAAAGCATATATGATTCTTTTCAATACATACTTTCCCATAAACTCACACCTTTCTAGACATTTTTCTCCACATTAAAATAAAGAAAGGCTATATAGACAATATTATATAGCCCATCTTCTTCAAAAAATATCAGTATTACTTTTGACTATTCTTCAATATAAGCATAGTTTAAATTGATGTCTTGGAATGCAGTTCTTACAACACCTTTTAATCTATCGCTTGTTACATAACTTGTTTGTCTATCATAAATGAATCCAATTGGACATTCTTCAGCTAAGATTTCTTCAGCTTCTTTTAATTTAGCATAATAAGCATCTTTATCAGCAATTTGAGAAGCTTCTTCGATGATCTTATCATATTCAGCATTAGACCATTTACCGTGGTTATTACCATTTCCAGTTACCCACATATCAAGATAAGTCATTGGGTCATTGTAATCTGGTGACCATCCAGCAAATACGATTTCAAATTCACCTTTATCCATATTTGCTAATCTTGTTTTATATGTGACTTGTTTAATTTGTAAACTTACACCTAAGTTTTCTTTTAATTGTGCTTGAAGGAATTCAGCTTGTTGTTTTGCAGCACTTGTATCATCACAAAGTAATTCTGGTGAGAATTCTGCAAGTGTTAATCCTTCTTCTTTTAATCCTTCTTCTAATAATGCTTTTGCTTCACTATAATCATTATTAGTTACATGTTGGAAAATATCTCCACAGTATTCAGTGAATGCACCTTGAGCTACAGCTGGTGGTGTGAATGTAGTTGCTACTTTAGAGTCATTTTGAACAATAGTATCAACCATTTTTTGAGCATCAACACCTAAAGTTAAAGCTTTACGAACTTTAGCGTTATTGTATGGTTTTTCTTGTGAATTAAATTCAAGATACCAAGCTCCACCATCATCAAATCCTTGAGCATTTTCAAATTGTGCAATATTGTCACCTGTTAACCCGATCATATCAATAGAACCATTATTAAATTCATTAATAGCAGTATTTTCTTGACTGATCATTCTCATAGTGATTTTGTCTAATTTAATATTTTCAGCATTCCAGTAATCTGGATTTTTTTCTAAGACAATACTGTCTTCATGAACCCATGAAGTAATTGTAAATGGACCATTATATGCTAATTTATCAGCATCAGTACCATATTTTTTATTTCCCCCAGCTGCTTCATAAGCCTTTTGATTTACTGGGAAGAATGATGGGAATGCCATCAATACAACAGCGTATTGGAATGGACCAGTAAATGTTACTTGGAAAGTATACTTATCTACTGCTTTCCATCCAGCATGTTCTTCAATATAAGCTGGAATATCAGCTTCAGCCATTTTATAATCTGATTTTTCATTGTCTGGATCTACTTTTGCAGCAGTTGCAGTATAAATATCTTCTGCTCCTGCAATTTTAGTCATCCAAGTTGATGCATAAGGTGCACCAGTTCTTGCATTGAAATGTTGATTCCATGCAAATACAAAGTCTTCAGCAGTAACTTCTTCCCCGTTACTCCATTTTGCTCCTTTTCTTAAATGGAATGTATAAGTTTTTTGATCATCTGATACATCCCAGCTTTCTGCCATACCAGGTACAGCTTCATCATTGGCATCTAAGCTAACTAAACCTTCAACACAGTGACGTAAAACGTTCATTGATCCTGAAGATGTTGTTAAAATAGAGTCCATTTCAGGTGGTTCTGATCCTAAATTGATAGTGATCTCATTAGCGCCAGCTGATCCACCACTACCACATCCAACTAACATAGCTAAGCATGTTACAGAAGCGGCAGCTTTTGCAAACCAATTCTTTTTCATTATTTAATTTCCCTCCTCCAAAATAACCAATCACGTCAGTTATTTTCTACTAATATATCACAACTCTTTTAAGATTGCTATACTTTTTTTAATGTTTTTTTGCTTTTTTGTCATAATCCAACCGAAACACACTTTTTTTGTATTTTGACTAAATATAGATATTATTTTTTGACATCTGTATACAATTATATCGGTATTGTATGAATGTTTAAACATTTTTTTATGATTTTATATCATTTTGTTGAATATGGACATCAATTTGTTGTGATGGAATTTTGATATTTTGTTCTTTGAAAATATCTCTGACTGCTACCCACAAATCATCATTCAAATCATAAAAATATTCATTTTTAGACCATACCCATATTTGCATGGAAACACTTCTTTCTTTATATTCGCCAATTTTCACAACTGGTGCTGGTTCCTTTAAAGCATATGGATGCTGATCTATAACTTTCATAAGAGCACACTTAAATTTTTGAACATCGCTATCAGGATGTAATTCTACCGTCATAGTCACACGACGGATATCTTCATGTGAATAATTGACAAAACTAGATGAAACCAGATCATTATTAGGAATAACAACCATTTTATTATCAAATGTCATGACAATTGTATAGAGAAGCTGTATTTCCTGAACTGTTCCTACATAGCCATCTATTTCTATAATATCTCCTTTAATAAATGGTTTAGAAAATAAAATCGTAATACCTGAAGCAATACCTTTCATAGAGTCTTGCAAGCCTAATGCAATAGCGGCTCCAGCTGTTGTTAAAACAGCTACTAATGATGTTGTAGGTACACCTAACTGTGCAATGACAGTAATAATCACAATGATTTTTAATCCTATATTTAATATAGATATAACAAAATTCTCAATAATCGCATCAATCTGACTTCTTCTCATCATCTTTGAAAGAATATGTAATATTATTTTCACAGCATACCATCCAACTATAAATATAATGGTAGCTTCTATGACACTCATACCAAAGCCAGCATATTTTTCAATCAATCGATCTAGCATTTTCATTCCTCTTTTCTTTTTTCATTATCTTATCACATTCACAATCTATAGCATATCTTTTTTACAATTTTATATGAATATATCATTATTATTTTCACCCTAGAAATATATCTCAATGCACAAAAAGAGTTGCATTATTTTTTTATTTAGATACAATAATATTATTAACATAAGGAGGAATTTCATGAAAGTAGCAATTATGACTGACAGTAATAGTGGAATTACGCAAAGTGAAGCCAAGGAATTAGGAATTTTTGTTTTACCTATGCCTTTTACTATTGATGGTCAGGAATATAAAGAAGATATCAATCTGACTCAAGAAGAGTTTTATGATAAGTTAATGAATGGAGCTGAAGTTTTTACTTCACAGCCAGCCGCTGGAGAAGTGACGGCTTTCTTTGATCGTATTTTAGAAGATTATGATCAGATTGTGCATATTCCAATGTCAAGTGGTTTAAGTGGTTCTTGCCAGACTGCTATGATGTTAGCTGATGATGAAGATTATAAAGGAAAAGTCTTTGTTGTAGACTCACAACGTATTTCTGTGACTCAAAAACGGGATGTTTTGGATGCCATGGCATTAGCGAAACAAGGTAAAGATGCAAAAGAAATTCATGATATCTTAATGGAAAATAAATTCAATGCATCTATCTATATTACTGTGAACACTTTGGAATATTTAAAAAAAGGTGGTCGTATTACACCAGCTGCTGCAGCCTTAGGAGGATTATTAAAAATCAAACCTGTTCTCACAATTCAAGGTGAAAAATTAGATTCTTTCCAAAAAACACGTACAATGCAAAAGGCATCAAAAATAATGATTGAAGCCCTTCAAAAAGATATTAAAGAACGTATTGATCCCATACATGAAGATATGTCAGAGGCTCATATCATGATTGCTTATACATATGATAGAGATTTGGCATTTGAATTCAAAAAAGAAGTGGAAGAAGCTTTCCCAAATCATGAAGTCATTTGTGATCCACTATCATTAAGTGTTGCTTGTCATATTGGACCTCATTCTTTAGCAATTGGTGCATGTAAAAAGATTTAACGGCTACTCAAAGGAGTAGCTCAATGGAGTCAACTTAGTATATTAGACTAGGTGACTCTTTTTTTATTTCTGTAATTCTTGTGGTATGACTATATGCACTCTTTATTATTATGCAAAAAAAGCGCATAAAGCCCCTGTTGATTTTTTTTCGTTTTTTAAAATTTTATCCCATTAAATTTATGATACAATATAATTGTATTCTTAACTACGGGGATATTGTCATAAGCACTGATTTGTATCGTCTGACTTTTGGATTGTTTCTTCCATCAAGTCTGAAGCGATAGCTTGGTGGTGAAATCATGACTCGTCCCCATCGTCGGTAGTGCCTGTTTGGGCGAACAGGCACTTTTATTTTGTCTAGCATCTTCTCTATCTGTTCTATCTTCTTTTTTAGCTGTCTTTTTTTACCATTGATCATTGAAAGCAGAATGTTGACATCATGTATGATTTCATGTAGCTGTGCTATGTTGACAACATACTGTCTATTTGACTCTTTCATTTCAAGTGAACGGTTCAACTCTTTTCTCATGATTCCTGCAATATTATGAAACAGTACCTTTGCATATATATCATTTCGTGCAACATCACCATCACTGCTTATATGCCTTTCTATCTCCTGGCCTGTTTTGAGTGTCTTGTATGAAACTTCGATATCCCATCTATATGTATATAGCTCAATGATTTCCTGAGCAGAGAATTCCTCTCCTAGGTTGGTAAAGAAAATAAGCTCTTTCTGACACGCCTCTCCATGATTGTTGATATATTCAATTCTTCTTTTAATGACCCTGATTTTCATGACTGGATTATTTTCTCTCAATTCCATGGCTTCAGGTGAAAATCGGAATCTCCTTCTCCATTTTTCATCAATTTCCACCTCAATCCATTCATCATCAGATTTCATGAGCGCAACCTGCTTCTTATAGAAATTGCTTTTTCCTCTGATGATATAATGATAATCAATACACTCAAGGTGGGATATGATTTCGGCTGATCCATAATATCTGTCAGCAAGATAAATGACATCCTTTCCCTTGAATATACTTTGACTTCGATAGAGATGAGAAAACGCAAGAGGCAATTCTGAATATGGTGCAGGCCTGAGTGAAAAATCTATAAACAGACCATTAAGGACATCATAGAGTCCTCCGGCCTTGGACTGGACTTTTTTGACATCGAACATGTCAATGATATGTTGATTCTCCACAAAATGAAAATCATAGATATTATAGACATTGTATGGGATTTCCATATAGGTCCCATCTTCTGCAATCAGGAAATATCCTCTATATTTTTTAGGGAGCGACGATGTATAATAGATGGCTGAAAATCGATTGATGAGATATGAAAAAACATTTGGATTCAGCTTTCTAATGGCCTTGTTGAGAGCCTGCTTGCTTATTCTCTTCTCAAATCGATCTATGGAAGAATAAAAATGAGAGAGTTCAGCATTGGTTGTGGTTCTGTTTCTGAAGATGAAGTAATAGATGAGCGAATAGAAATTCATATTTCTATTTCTGGTAAAGTCCTGTGTTCTCTTGCGACAGAGTCTGTTTGTGATATCAGAATGAATGATAGCATTAAACTCACTGAAGATAGCAGCCAGCTGAGAAGACTTAACTACATTATTCATCATCATAGACAAGACGAGGCTTTTTCTTGGCGAAAGCAGCCTTCAGAAAAGGAACGGATTCCTCATCAACCTGCCCAAAGTTGATAAGGACACGATGTTTAGGAACGCCAGAAGAATCACGATAGGATTCAACGAGTGCGCAAAAACAGGTATTTTTCTTACCCTTATTATTTTTGATAACTCTAACGAACATAGAAGCACCTTCTTTCTTAACTACATTATACAACAAAAGTAAAGGAAATAAGATAATAAATAGATAATTATACTTAACTACAAGTAAAAAAGACACTCTTTTATTTCCAAAAAAATAAAAAAGAGCCAACTTACTAAGTTGACTCCATTGGGCTACTCAAAGGAGTAGCTTTTTTGTTAAATTCGTATCTTCTATTTGCATTTCACTATATTTTCAGTTATGATACAGTATGTCAATAAGATAGATTTTCATTTTTCAACATTTTTTTATCATAATAATAGATAAAATAGAGAGCACTAATGAAAAAACATATGAAAAATGGTATAATATATATAAGTATAGATACTTTCATCATGCTGTTGAAAACTATCTCAAAAAGACATTCATTATAAATCAATAGAAAGAAAGGTGAGAATGAATGGCAGATATGCCTCAAAAACGTTCTTTTCAAAGAAGAACATCCTATAATAATAAAAACAAACACAAAAAAGAATCATTATCCACTGATACAAAAGTTTTTGCTTTAGGTGGTCTTAACGAAGTTGGAAAAAATATGTATTGCATTGAACACAATGATGAATTGGTCATTATTGATGCCGGTGTTAAATTTGCAGAAGATGGACTTCCTGGAATTGATTATGTCATTCCAGACTATACATATTTAAAACGTAACCAAAAGAAAATTAAAGCTTTACTGATTACACATGGACATGAAGATCATATTGGAGGAATTCCTTTTCTATTACAGGTTGTGAACATTCCTTTTATATATGCTTCACCATTAGCTTGTGCCATGATTAGAAGAAAGCTTGAAGAAAAACGTTTAACTCAAGCCACAAAATTGATTCAAATCAATAATCTATCACAGGTTAAAACAAAATATTTTAATATTGGTTTCTTTAAAACCAACCACTCTATTCCTGAATCTTTAGGAATTGTTGTGAATACACCTAATGGTCGCATTGTTTCGACTGGAGATTTTAAATTTGATTTAACGCCAGTTGGTGATCCTGCTGATTTTCAGGTTATGTCCTTTTTAGGTGAAACAGGTGTGACTCTTCTTTTAAGTGATTCTACGAATGCTGAAGTTCCTAACTTCTCCATTAGCGAAAAACAGGTTGCTTATAGTGTACAAGAAGAATTCAGAAAGACGGAAGGTCGCTTAATTGTTGCGACATTCGCTTCTAACGTACACCGTGTTCAACAGATTATTGATGCGGCTGTTAAATTCAATCGTAAGATTTTAGTATTTGGTCGTTCTATGGAAAACAATATTCAGGTTTCTAGAAAACTGGGATATATTAAATGTCCTGACCGTTTCTTTATTAAAAATGATGAAGCTAAAAACTTACCTGATAATGAAATTTTAATTCTATGTACTGGTAGCCAAGGAGAAGCGCTTGCTGCATTAAGCCGAATTGCGAATGGAACACATCGTCAAGTTTCTATTAAACCAGGAGATACTGTTGTCTTTTCATCAAATCCAATTCCTGGAAATGCCAGCAGTGTCAGCAAGGTTATCAATAAATTATACCGTGCTGGTGCCAGAGTTTTAACTAATGAAGCCATCAATAACTTACATACTTCAGGACATGCCTCTCAAGAGGAACAAAAATTAATGTTATTATTAACACGACCTAAATATTTCTTCCCGGTTCATGGGGAATACCGTATGTTAAAAATTCATGCGAAGTTATTTGAAGAAGTTGGACTCACAAAAGGAAACGCCTTTGTTTTATCTAATGGTGATTCTATTCTTTTACACAATGAAGAAGCACGTCTTGGACCACGTATTCATGTTGATGATATCTATGTAGATGGTAATGATATTACTGGTTTATCTACTGCAGTCTTAAGAGATCGTCAGATTTTAAGTGAAGATGGTATGGTTTCAGTCCTTATTTCTATGGACTCTCGCGGAGGATGTTTATTAAATAAACCAATCATTATGTCACGTGGTTTTGTGTATATGCAAGATAGCAAGGATATGATTCGTGAAGCTGAGTTGTTGGTTAGTCGAGAACTTTCTAAATTATTAAAAAGAAAAACAACTTTTGGTGAAATCAAAAATACAATCAGGGATACATTGGCTCCTTATTTCTATCAGAAAACAAAAAGAAATCCAATGATTATTCCTGTCATTATGAATAAAAAAGTATGAAAAAGCTGATTAGACGATTAATTTTATTATTAATCGTCTTTGGTTTATGTTTTCTCGGTTATTATGTTTATGCCATTTCACCAGAAGATTATGAATTTCATGAACAAAAATATATAAGTTCTCTTGTTTCTTCACAATTAAATGGCTTTAAAATTGCTTTCATATCAGATGTTAATCTCACTGACCAAGATAGCATCACACGTTTTGAAAAAATTGTTGATGAATTAAATGAATATCCATTTGATATGGTTATCTTTGGTGGAGATTTATATGATGAACAAGTTTTTAAAGCTGATGAAGTTTCTCAAATCTTAAAAAAGATTCAATGTCAGTATGGTAAATTAGCCGTTCTTGGTGAACATGATGAAGCTTCATCATTAGAAGTCACACAAGTGTTGAATAATGGTGGTTTTGAAGTTCTCAGCAATGAAACAAGACCTATTTATTATAAGGAAACCAATTTTACTTTAGTTGCCTATGATGATGAATATGATTTTTCTCAATTTAAAACATCTCAAGATAAATTGATTCTTGGCATTTCACACCAGCCTGATACATTTACACAAGCCAAAAATGTTGTGGATTTACAATTATCAGGACATAGTTATGGTGGTTCTGTATATCTGCCTTATTTGGGTGCTATGTTCCCAATCGAGGGAGCTAAGACTTATAATCATGGAAAATATGAAGAAAAAAATGCGACATTAATCGTTTCTAATGGATTAAGCGGTCCTTCTTCATTCCCATATAAAGTGTTATGTCCAAATCAGGTGAATTTTGTTGTCTTAACTTCAAAAAGCAACGATACTTCTCAGTAATCGTTGCTTTTTTCATTGCTTTTCATACCGTATTTAAGATGATATAAGGCTTCTAATACTTCAAAGATATATGTAATAGAAAATTTACCAATCAATGAATGATGATCATTTCCTACTCTTAAAATCATATCGACCTTATCACTATATGGAAACTCCTCTAATTGTGTAATAGCAATCACATATGCTTCTGTCTTCACCAGTTCTCTCATTGTTTCAATATGATCTTTGAAAAAACCACCAGCAATAGAAGATACAATAATTAAATCACAATCCTTTAAAGTTTTATAAATGTTTTTTTGTTGTTCCAAAGGATACATAGCCACACAATCTTTACCCAAATAACAAAGTTCAATCTGTAATTGCATTGACACTGACTGAGTAAAGAAATTACCTGCAAAACAGATATGTTTGGCATCATGAATTTTATCTACAATATAGATCAAATCTTCATAACGAATATTATCATACGTATCCTGAAGATTGCGAATTACATTTTGGAAATGATTCTTAAAGATTTCTTTTCCTTCTCCTATTGTTTCTGGTGATGGAAGTTGATGATCAAAAAGTAATCTTTTTGCATCTTGATTAAAATAATGAAGATTCATTGTCACATCTTTTTTAAAATCAGCAAATGATTCATAATTCAATTTACGACAAAGTCTGGAAATAGTTGCTGTGGATACATAACACATTTTCGCAACATCAGTAATACTACTCTCTGGAATCTTATAAATATTCTGTAATATTTTCTTTGCTGCACCCCAATAAACATCATGAATATTTGTCATATTGATGAAGTTTATCAAATTATAGAAAGCACTTCTCATTGAGATTGTCCTTCCTCATATTTAATGACTGTAACCTCACCGTTTGTTAAACACAAACAATTCAGCTGACCTTTATTCCCTACTGCCAAACCACCATCAATTGCAATTTTATTATGATAATCTGGATCATACCAGATATCAAATGAATGATCATCATTAATAAAGCAACAAGGTGTATGTCCAAAGATGTACGTGTAATCTGGATTTGCTTCATTCAAATAGAAATATTCTCGAATCCATGCCAAAATTTCTTCATCATTTTCTTCTAATGGGATTTCTGGGTCTACCCCAGCATGTACCAATACATAGTGCTTTCCATTCAAATCTAATTCATAATAACTTGGCAATGAATCAATAAATGAAATTAATTCTTTGATAAACATACGTTTTAAATCAAAATACTCTTCATAAGGAATGTAATCTTTTTGTAAATACTCTCTAATACTATCAATTGTTTTATGCCCACCATTTTGTTTCCATAAACGATATGGGTTCGATCTTTCTGAATCCAAATCATTATATTTCAAAGCAGCCAACATAGATTGACGCATCATAATTTCATGATTACCCTTAATCATATGAATATTATCCATCGCCTTTACAAAATAATAAATATCAATACTATTAGGTCCACGATCCATAATATCCCCTAATATATAAAGTTCATCACTTTCAGTAAAACCAATACGCTCTAATAACAATTGAAGCAATACAAATTGTCCATGAAGATCTGATATAACAAATATTCTTTTTTCCATATATCATCACCCCATTACATTCTATCATAATTATATTTTTTTATAAACTAAACCCACTTTTATTTTAAAAAAAATTATGTCTTTAAAGAGAAATAGAGGTCAAAGACCTCTATTCTGTAATACGCACTTGGAAAACAATTTCAGTAGTTGACATTGGATCAATAGATGGAATCACATAATAAAGCGTATGATTATCAATTGCGGGTGTTTGTTCATGACCATTAACATAAAATGAATCTTCCACATATTCCACATTTTCATCCATATAATCACTAAAGACAACTTGTGTTTCTTTTACCAATGATGGATTTTTAATTTATATTGTATAAGTGAGTGTTTTTCCCTGACATGCTTCTTCTTTATCTACTTTTTTACAAATATGAAGTGGTTTTTTCACTAATGTTTCCACATCATTGCTGACACTTGTATGACAAGACGTTTTCACTTGTGCAGTATTGCACACACGAGAACGTTTCAGAAATTTCCCTCCTTCCATTTATAAGTGATGCAAATTCATTGTGTTGTTCTGTTCATTTACAACGTTTCTTTTCTTTTTTTGTAAAAATTATCTATTTTTTAAAAAATAGTATATGATAAAAGAAGTAGGTGAGAAAATGATGTTTGATGAATTCTATCGTACAATTTATAATCAATTATTTTTTAAATGGATTCTGTGTCATGATAAACAATATCAACAAGATCATATCCAGTATCATGTAGAAACAGAAAATGAAAAATTAAAAGTTATCTGTTTGTCTACAACAAAAGTGAAAGGGAAAATAACGATTTGGTATAATAATATCGTAGAAGAAGAGATTTTGCGTATCAAAGATGAAAAACTTGTCTTTTATTTACATTTTACGATTACTGATTTGGCACAATGTTATCACTTATTCCATAAATTTTATCAAACCATCATTCAGTATACCCAACAAAAAGAATGGAAAATTGCGCTCTGTTGTACTGGTGGTTTATCAACTTCTGTATTCATTGAAGAAATGCAACAAGTCTGTGAACTGGAAAACCTACATTTTCAGCTTGTTTCATTATCATTAGATCAGCTTTATCAAAATTATCAAAACTATGATGCCTTGTATCTGGCACCACAAATTGCACATATGGAGCCTGAAATTCTAGCTTATACACAACATCAAATTCCAGTTTATTGTATTGATGCGACTTTGTTTGCGACGAAAAACTATCGTGGCATTATTCAAACAATTCAAAAAAACATTCAAGCATAGATATATTCTATGTTTTTTTCATATCATTTTTACATGATTTTCCATATTTACTCTATGATTCTTTGTTATTTATTTTTTATATTTTAATAAAGGAGGTTATTTCAATGAAAAGATTTTTACAAATCAGTTTATTATTTCTCTTTTTAATTGGTAGTATCATTTGCTTTATAAACAGGAGACAATATTCATAAACCTTTTGTTTATAAAAAATATTCATAATAAAACGGATAGCTCATTTTATTGTAAACTATCCGTTTTTTTCATATATGGAAGATAACGCTGTTTATGTTTTTGATTCACATAAAAGCTGACATAGATTTCTTTTTCTAAATATTCAGTATGAAGTATTTCATATTGATATTCTATTTCACTAAAAATATGCCCTTCTTCATAAGGAATATAAACACTTATCAATTCATAATCTTTAAAGAGAATATCAATGATCATATTTTCTAAATCATCTAAACGCTTTTTCTCTTTCACTGAAACATCTATGCATATACCCTGTTCATGAACAATGGGCTGATGAACCAAATCCATTTTATTATAAACATAAATCATTGGAATATCCAAAGCATCAAGTTCTTTAAGAACTGATAAAGTTGTTTCTATTTGATTATGGTAATAAGGTGAAGACGCATCAATCACATGAATAAGCAAATCAGCATCTTTCACTTCTTCTAATGTTGAACGAAAAGATTGCACAAATGAGTGTGGTAACTGATGAATAAAACCAACTGTATCACTCATGATGAAATGATGTTTTTTCATATAAACACGTCTTGATGATGTCTGTAAAGTCGCAAAAAGCATATCTTTTTCATAGACCTTTTTAGAAGTCAAAGCATTCAATAAAGAAGATTTACCACTATTTGTATATCCCACTAAACAAACCACTTTTTCCTGGTGATGTTTTCGTAACTGTCTTTGTGTCTGACGCTGTTTTTCAATCATCGCTAATTCACGTTTAGCCTGCGTTAATTGACGACGAATACGACGACGATCTAATTCAATCTGCTTTTCTCCACTACCACGAAAACCCATACCTCCCTGTTGAGAATAAAGATTCTGTTTCATTCCTGCTAATCTAGGAAGTAAGTATTGAAGTCTGGCTATGCCGACTTCTAATTTGGCTTCTTTTGTTTTCGCTCTTGAAGCAAATATACGTAATATCAAATCACTACGATCAGTCACTTCTACCTGACATTGATCAGTTAAGTTTTTGATCTGCAAAGGTGTCAATTCTTCATTAAAAATCACAATATCATCTTGTTCTACTAATTCTTTAATTTCCATGACTTTCCCTTTACCAATATAATATTGAGGAGAAATCGTATCTAAGTTTTGTGTCACCACAGCTTTGACTTCAATATCACAGGCATAAGCCAATTGTTTTAACTCCTGCATAGATATATCAAAATCATATGTCATCTGTGGATATTGAACACCAACTAATATTCCCTTCATCTTTATTCACCTCTTTCAAATAAGGAGTCTTTATGAAAAAAGCTAATTATTATTTTACACTTTGTCTTGTTCTTTTTACAACTCTTTTTTCTTTTTTCAATATGTTCCAGATTGTCAAAGTATCTTCACAGGTCATTCAGATTGTCCTTACTAATTTATTACCATCTTTATTACCCTTTATGATTTTAATTTCTTTATGTTTATCTTTAGGTATCTTTCAACTCATCAGTTATTTTATCCAATTTCTCTTTTCACCACTTTTTCATTTAACACCACATATGTCTTCTCTTTATTTTGTTTCCTTTTTCTGTGGTTATCCAACCAATGCAAAAATGTTAAGAGAATCCTATGAATTAGGTTATATTAATATTTCTCAACTACAACATCTTCTCTCCATAGCATCCTTTTCATCATTAAGCTTTATCTTTGTTTCCCTAAAACTGCCTTTTTCCATTGCACAGATGATTTATATAAGTCATATTCTTCCAAGTATAATCAAAGCTGTCTTTTATCATCAAGATTACCAATGGATGTCTTTTCATGAAAGTATTCAGCCGATCATTCATCCCCAGATGCGATTTGTAGAAGCCCTAAAAAAAAGTATTACATCTTCTTTAACAGCCTTTATATTTATTTTAGGCTATATGCTTGTCTTTCAATTTATTGGTTATAGCTTACAGGCCATTATTCATAACCCATTTCTTTTAAATATCATCAAAGGTTTTTTAGAATTCAGTTCCGGTTCTATTCAATTATTACAATATCAACATATGCTTGTCTATCCCTTTGTCAGCTTTTATTTATCATTTTCAGGATTATCAGTTTTAATGCAAGTGGATAATATTTTAGATGGTATCCCCTATTCTTTTAGAAAATATTTCATCGCAAGAGTGCTTCATGGACTCTCTTCATTTATTATTTGTTTACTTTTACAATACTTGATGATATAAAATGATTTCAACATCAGGATTATTGTCAAGCAATTTTGAAAATGTCCTAAAAAAAGTTAAACATTAGCACCGTTTGTA
>OGPH01000690.1_pt1 | contig 32554 bp, 32 predicted proteins | sample 1552891 | NCBI WGS metagenome assembly OGPH01 (sample SAMEA2580272, study PRJEB22360) | human gut metagenome | biome: human gut; feature: human-associated habitat; material: faeces | place: Denmark | collected 2008/2010 | reverse complement strand
AGTGGGGTCAAAATACCCCACTATTAATTTAAAGCTTTTTAGATTAGACCCCTCACTTATTTAAAGGGCCTAAAACATTTATACATCGTTTCATTATAGCTTTTGCGTATATATTTTATAACCATTTATTATTCACCTTTAAAATCAAAATGTTGGAATACATCACTGACAGGTAAATCATTTTCAATACTTTCAATTGTATATGCTAATAATTCAGCTACACTGATTTGTACTAATTTATCAAAACGTTTTTCTTCTGGAATAGCAATTGTATCTGTAATAATAACTTCTTTTGCGACACAATCTTTTAATCTATCTACTGCCGGTCCTGATAATACACCATGAGTACAAGCAATATAAACATCTTTAGCACCTTTTTCTTTTAAGATTTGTGCTCCAGCTACAATTGTACCAGCTGTGTCAATCATATCATCAATTAAGACACAGTTCTTACCTGCAACATCCCCAATAATACCCATAACTTCCGCAACGTTTGGTTTAGGGCGTCTTTTGTCAATGATAGCAATTGGACAATCCAATGCTTCTGACATTTTTCTAGCACGCGTTGCTCCTCCATGATCTGGTGATACAACACATAAATCTTCAATATTTTTATTTTTAATATATCTACAAATAAGAGGTAAAGCTTCCATTTCATCAACTGGAATATCAAAGAATCCCTGAATTTGACGTGCATGTAAGTCTACTGTCACAACTCTATCAACCCCAGCTACTGTTAATAAGTCAGCAACTAAACGTGATGTAATTGGTTGTCTTGGTTTTGCCTTACGATCTTGTCTAGCATAACCAAAATATGGTATAACTGCTGTAATTTCTTTTGCTGATGCACGTTTTAAAGCATCAGTTAAAACTAAAATTTCCATTAAGTTTTCAGTCACTGGATTTGATGTTGATTGTACAATAAAGACATCTTTTCCACGTACTGATTCTTCAATTTCAACTAAGATTTCACCATCTGCAAAATGATGAACTTTACTTTTCCCAACTTCTGTCCCTAAAATATCAGCCATTGAATGAGCTAATTCCTGATTAGATGATAAAGCAAATATTGTTATGTTATTTTTCATTTTTACCTCATATTCTCCTTATTTTTTATTTTTATTTCGTCTTTCGTATTCTTTTTCACGTATTTCTTTTAATATCTTACTATAACCTTGTTTATTTTCTTGTCTAGCTCTCGCAATTGCCATCGCATCTTCATCAACTTCTTTAGTAATTGTTGATCCTGCTGCAATATATGCGTTCTTTCTCACTGTGACAGGAGCTACTAAATTGGTATTACATCCAATAAAGACATTATCTTCAATCTTTGTGAGTGATTTATTTTTACCATCATAGTTAGATGTAATTGTTCCACAACCAAAGTTAACATCTTGACCAACCTGGGCATCTCCTACATAAGTTAAATGTGAAGCCTTGCTTCCTGCACCAAAGTCAGCTTTTTTCATTTCTACAAAGTTACCTAAATGTGCATTCTCATGAATATGACAATTTGTTCTCAATCTTGCATATGGTCCAATATCTACACCACTTTCAATAATTGAATCACTTAAAACAGAGAATTTAATTTCAACATTATCTTTAATTTCCATATTTGTAAATTCACAATATGGTCCAATATGACAATGACTTCCAATCACTGTTTTCCCTTTAATAATACATCCTGGTTCAATAATTGTATCGTGTCCAATCACAACATCTCTACCAATATACGTATTAGATGGATCAACAATCGTCACTCCATTTAAAAGATGTTCACGATTAATACGATCTCTTAAAAACTGTGTTGACTGAGCTAATGCTACGCGATCATTAATACCACCAACTTCATCAAAATCATCAATCTTATAAGCATCTACTTTTAAACCTTGATGATTCATGATTCCAATAACATCAGTCAAATAATACTCATTTTGCGCATTATCATTTGTCACTTGACTTAATGCTTCAAATAATGCTTTATTGTCAAAACAATATTCTCCAGTATTCATTTCAGTAATATCTTTTTGACTTTCTAATAAATCTTTAAATTCCACAATTCCTGTGACTTGACCATTTTCTTTAATAATTCTTCCATAATGCGTACTTGGATCACAATCAGCACTCATAATTGTTGCCTGATTATGATGTTCTTGATGATACGCAATAAATTCTTTTAATGTTTCTTTACGAATCAATGGTGCATCACCACATAAAACAAGAGTCATTCCATCTCGATTAGCTAAAATATCTTTAGCCTGCAATACAGCATGACCTGTACCAAGTTGTTCTGTTTGATCAACAAAAGTGACATCATCCACAATTGCTTTGACTTGATCAGCTTCGTGACCAACAATCACAATTGTTTCATCTACACCTAAAGCCTTTAATTCATCTACAACATGATTAATCATTGGCTTATATAATACTTCATGTACTACTTTTGGTTTATCAGACTTCATTCTTGTGCCTTTACCAGCAGCCAATACAATAGCATATACTTTCATTTTTTTCTCTCCTTATCGCCACTATTCTAACAAAAAAATATATAAAAAAAAAGAGGAAACAGGGAAATACTTTCGTTCATACCCATATTTTTCCATACTTTTTTACAAAAACAAAAGTTAGTTATTTATAACTTTAGTGAATCCTTATTTAAAATCTCTGTTTTTCTGACAAAAGCATATCTATTCAAAAAGAACTGATACCCTTTTTCTAACAACTCCTGATCTTGAGTTAAACCAAATACACAAGAACCACTTCCAGACATTAAAGCGCCATCAAACCCTAATTCTTTCATTTCTTCTTTAATTTTTAATATATCAGGGACTATCTTTAAAGATGGTTCTTCTAGAGTGTTTCCTAAACAATTGACAACTCCCTGATAGTCATTATTTTCAATAGCTTCTTTCATATCCATGATTGGAGGATGCTCAGCATTTTTTAAGTCTAACATACCAAATGATTTTTTTGTGGATACTCCTTTTTTAGGTTTAACCAACAGTACATAACAATGAAAATCCTTTGAAATAAATTCAAGCTTTTCTCCAATTCCTTTCACTAAAGCTGTTTTTTCATAAATACAAAATGGTATATCTGCTCCTACTTCTTTACCAATATCAGCCAATGTTTCCAATGATAGATTTAATTGAAAGATTTGGTTCATCGCTTTTAAAACAGCTGCACCATCCGCACTTCCTCCAGCGAGTCCTGCTTGTGTAGGAATATGTTTATAAATATGAATCTTGACTCCATAAGGAATTTGATAACGTTCTATGAGTAACTGTGCAACTTTATACATGATATTTCTTTGATCTGTTGGCATACGATTGGTATTTGCAGTGATTTGAATACCATGATCAATCTTTTCAATATAAATCAAGTCATGTAAAGTTATAGGTGCCATGATCATCTCTAAATCATGATACCCATCTTCTCTTTTTCTGACAACATCTAATGCTAAATTGACCTTTGCATAAGCTCTTATTTTCATTTCTCTCATCCTCTCGTTGGATATATTTTTCTGGCGACACCTCTTGTATCAATGCCCCCTATTCCACTTTGTTTGTGTGATGTATGATTGATAATATCTTCCACATCACAATAATTCCTCACACTCTCATTAGCTACTAGACTTGCAATATAAACAGGGTCTAATGCATGAATATTCATACGTTTAGGACTGGAAGCAAAATTAGCACCACTCGCCAGTAACATTTCATAATACGATTGACATGCCCCAGCAATAATAATCAAAGCATCTTTATCACTTTGATATAAACGTGCTTTTTTCACTGCTGCCATATAATCTAATGAATGTTGATAATTCTGTCCAATACTTTTATCAGCATTTTTTCTTAACGCATCATGTCCAGTAATGACTAAAATCTGAGGCTTGTGTTTTTCTAATAATTCAACAACACGATCAGCCATTTCACTTTCTTTCATATAATAACAATCAGCCCTAATCTTTAATTCTTCATATTTTTTCTGACACATCTTTAAATACTTTTCATCACCATCCAGATGTAAAACTTTACCTCTAATCACAGGATGTCTTTCCATCACAAAATGATCATCATCATGAGGTTGAACTTCACTTAACTCCAAGTCTTCTTCCTCACTATCAGCAATCAATCTTAATTCTACACCTCTTAAATAATAAACATCATCTTTAATATCAAATATTTCAAACAATATATCTCGATTATATTTTTTTCTCACAACATAATCGCCAATCTTCATAAACATCACCCATATATCATATGAATTTATAAATAATGTGTGAGTTTTTGATAATCTTCAATCGTTAATTGTTCTGGTCTTGTTTTTAAATCAATATCACATTCATTTAATATGTTTTCTGTATTTTCTAAAAACAATCCTTTTAAATTATTATAGATTGTTTTTCTTTTTTGTGTAAATGCCTGTTTTAAAATCTTTGTTAAAAGTGGGTTGTATGTCTTTTCCATCATAATAGATAAAATCGCACTATCTACTCTTGGAGCAGGTGAAAATACATTTTTAGAAACTGTCATATCTAAAGAAGCTTGACCTATACTTTCTATCATAAAAGTCAATGGACTATGATAAGATGCATCTGTTAATTTCAGTGCCACTTCTTTTTGAACCATAACATGTATACTATCAACATCAGCCTGAGACGTGATAATATGTTCTAAAATATCTGATGTAATATAGTATGGTAGATTTGCTACAATACAAATCTTTGAATATTGTTGTCTATAATAATTGGCGACTTGTTTTAAATCAACTGTTAAAAAATCTTGAAAAATAATCTCTACATTTAAACATTCATTTAATGATTCTTCTAGAACAGCTTTTAATCTTGTATCAATTTCATAGCTCACAACATGTCCCGCCTGATAAGACAATTGTTCTGTTAAAGCTCCTATTCCTGGACCAATTTCAATAACACAAGTTTGTTGATCAATAGGCGTACAAGCCACAATTTTTTGAATGACATTTAAATCTATTAAGAAATTTTGTCCAAACTTCTTTGTAGCTTTCATATTGTATTTTTCTAATAAATACATTGTATTCGCTTTTTTAGCTATATCTTTCATTCTCTCACCTAAAACTTATTATAATCTAATTTCATCCAAAAGAAAAGCAACCTATTTCAAGCAATAAAAAAAGTATCAATCTTAACTTCATTTTGAATGATACTTTTTGAAACTGACCTCAACTCCACATTATTTGAGAATTGATTTTTTGATTAAAATATATTTAATAGATGCATATAGGATTGTCGCTAATGCTATAATCAAAAAGAAATAATGAGATACAAATCCTAGAAAAGTATTTGTATAATTTGAAAGGGGAAAGATTGAAAAAAAGATAACAAATAAACAAGCTAAAATACAACCATGTTGAAATTGTAATTGTGCATCTCTTATCAAATCTTCTCTTGTGACTTTGATCTGTGATATTAATGAAGCCTGATCTGTATAAAAAATAAATTCACCGTTATTTCTAAAACTGACAGGCACATTTGTAAATAATGTCCATCCCTGATCTTTCATATCTTGAATATATATCTTTTCTAAAGAATCATCTTCGAATCTTTGATATTCAACAAGATATCCAATCTGTTTTTTATCTGATTTTTTAAAAGTAAAAACCATAAAATGTAATGGTGGAAATAATATAAATGGAACGATTGATTTTAAACAATAGCCTTTTGTCGCTTTTTTATTGATATATCTTTGAATGGCTGCCATTCCCATATCACTCTTTACACTTAGCATAATAACGCCTCCCCGTCTTTATGATTTATAATAATTGAATATGACTTTTATAAGCTCTACCAATTTGTAATGTTTCAGCATTCTTTAATAAAACATGATCAGAAAAAATATTTTGGATCCATTGTTTATTGACAATAAATGATTTATGAATTTGGATAAACTGTGATGATTGAATTGTATCTAGAAAAGCTTTTAAGTTTTTTCTTTCTACCATTGTCCCATTAATAGAATGAATGATAATCTGATGTCTTAATGATTCTACATAATAGATATGCGATAAACGAATCTGAGATACAATACCATTTCTCTGGTATTGATAGTATTGAAATTTATCTTGAATATCATGAAGCATAGTCGCTTCATACTTTTTGAAGTCTTCTGTTAATGACTCTTTTGAAAAATAAAGATTCACTTTTAATCTCATACATTCACTAATCAAATCATAGTCTTTAGGACCAATGACATAGTACAATGCATAATCAAAATGTGGTTGTTCTTCAATCAGTTTTAAATCTTCCCTTTGGTGGATTTCAAAAATGTAAATATCCTGATGCGTATTTTTTGAATAAGGAACAATTTGATATTCTAACTGTTCTTTTTGAAAGAACTTTTCAAATAATTGTTGAATCACTTGATTATTTTTTGAAGAAATGCTAACTCTAATCATTTTGACTGCTCCTTATCTATTCTTTCTAAGTAATAAGAAAGATGTTCATGAGAATGTAACGCATCAAGAATATGATAACCATCTTTAAAATGAATACCTTGTTCCTTCATAAAATCTACAGCCTGATTAAAATCCTTTTTACCAGATAATGTTAAAGCAATAAAACTATAAACTGAACCATCATAAGTATGAATATTAAACCAAACATCATAACCAATAGCACCAAAAGGTGCTCTAGGCACTTTCGCATATGTGACAGCAACATAATCTATCTGATTCAAATTGATGACAACTTGATATGGAAAACGTTTTGCTACAAAAAGTTGTTGATAAAATGTTAAAATTTTATCAATACCTTTTGAATAATTAGTAAATTTTAAAGTCTGAGTATCTATTTCCCACATCAGTTCACTACATGCTGCCTCTGGAAAGATAACAAAAATACTTAAAAAAATGATTACAATACCAGCATAATTCATTCCTTCCCAAGGTGTAAAAATATAAATTGCAACTCCTAAGAGTGAGTAAAAAGTTGATAGTAAAATTGCCGTTAATATTGACGGTTTACCAACAACATACTTCATAAGTCATCACCTCTTTAAAATCTCATTCTAAATAATTCATTATTAGCATTTATAACATCAATTGTATCTTCATTACACTTTAAGTGCTTCATTAAAAATTGTTTAATATCTTCCTTAGATAAAGATGACCACCCTCTTACTGCTTTTTTCCCATAATAATTCCATTTCCTAATTTGATTAAGTATTTCCCAAGAAATATTTTTCTCATCCTTAAATATGATAAAATAATCAAATTCAATATTTTTATCCAAATGTAATTGAAATGTTCCAAGAAATGGTTTTAACTTTGATAATATCGCCTTTAACATGATTCCTCCCTCCTTTCACTTTTTATTTTATGCCTTTTTATAACATTGTAAATAGATATGACACCAACGACATCTTATAGACTTATTCTACTTTATTTTATAGTTGAAATCATTTATAATTTGTTGTGAGGTAAAACATTATGGATAGAAAAGAAAAAATTATTGAAGAAATCAAAAAAAGCGATAAGCCTATATCAGCATCTACACTGGCAAAAAAACTTGGCGTTTCCAGACAAATCATTGTCGGTGATGTGGCATTAATACGTGCCAGTGGAACCAATATTATTGCGACACCAAGAGGTTATATATTAGATTCTAAACAACAAAATCAAACTTATACCATTGCGGTCAATCACTCTCAAGAACAAATGGCTGATGAATTATATACGATTGTGGATTTGGGTGGATGTGCTATTGATGTTATTGTGGATCATCCTGTCTATGGACAACTCACTGGTAAATTACATTTATCATCTCGTTATGATGTTGATCAATTTATAAAAAAAGTCAATAACAATCAGGCTAAACCTTTAAGTCAGTTAACTGATGGTTTGCATTTACACACGATTCAATGTCCAAATGAAGACACATATCAACGTATTGTCAGTGCATTAGATGAAAAAGGATATTTATTTAAGAAGGAGATTTAATTCTTCTTTTTTTATTGACACATTTTCTTTTTTGAATATAATAAGTCATAACATGTGTCTTGACACATTAATTGACAAGGAGATGTAGAAATATGAAATCACATAAACATATGCAAGTACTCGTTTTAGCTTCATTATTAATTGCTGTAGGAACAGTCATTCCTATGTTAATGCCTAAAATTATTGTTGGACCAATGTCTTTTACCTTAGCTTCACATGTTGCGGTCATGATAGCCATCTTTATTAGTCCAGCTGTAGCCATTGCTGTTGCTTTAGGAACAACACTTGGTTTCTTTATGGCAGGTTTCCCATTTGTTGTTGTCATGAGAGCTCTTACTCATGTCATTTGGGCTTATTTAGGTGCAAAATATGCGCAAAAGAATCCACAAATTTTTGAAAAACCAATCAAAACATTACAGTTTAATATTGTGATTGCATTGATTCATGCCATTGGAGAAATGATTATTGTAATTCCTTTCTATTATGGAAATGGAATGGATATCCAAATGTTCTGTTATATGATTTTTGGTTTAGTAGGATTAGGAACTATTATTCACAGCTCTATTGATTTTTGTATCACTCTTCCTGTATGGAAGGCTTTAAGTCAAAGCAGAGTTATCACCGGTGTTTCACAAGTGAAGAAAATCAATCTCATTAAAAACGCATAAAAATAAGCATATAATCATTGAAGGTTATATGCTTTTAATTTATTAAGAATATCTTGTTTTGTAATGGATGCCATATTTAATCTTTTGAATAATGTTTTCGCATTTCCATAACCTAGATGAAACAAATCATAGATAGCCAATCTTTTTTGTTTATCACCAATAATATCTAAAGAAATAAATTCTTCCCATGTCAATGACTGACTTTCTTTAGAAAAGCTCACAACATTTTCTAATGCCTGTATAATAGCTTCTTCTCTTGCTTCAGCAATCCCCAATTTCTTTTTCCCAATAGCATCTTTTTTATCTACAAAAGCTTGCTTAACATGAGGAACTCTTTCCATAATCATATTTCGAATGCGCATACCAGGATAATCAGGATCGGTCAAAATAATAACTCCTCTTGTTTTTTCTAATTCCTCAATCAAGTCCAATGTTGCTTCATCTAAAGCTAAACCATGTGTTTCTATTGTATCTGCATCAAATAATTTTTGAATCACTGCTGTGTCTGTTTTTCCTTCAACAACAATCACTTCTTTGATCTTTTTCTTCATTCTTCTTCACCATATTCATTATACTATATTTTTATTATTTTTCATTGTCAATAAAGCACTTTTATCAGTATAATATGGTGACAAGGGGTTGATATCATGAAAAAATATAAATATTTGTTATTTGATGTAGATGGAACTTTGTTAGATTTCAACAAAGCAGAAGAACAGGCACTTATCAATACATTTCAAAAATATAATATTGTCCTTACTGAACAGATGAATCAAAGATATGAACAAATCAATAAACAGTTATGGAAAGATTTTGAGAATGGACTCATTGATAAAAAAACAATTGTTTATACACGTTTTGTTCAGTTATTTCAAGAATTTGGCATTGATGAAGATGGCATTGCTTTTGAAGATGACTATCAGGATGCCTTAGGTGAAGGATATTTTCTTTTACCTCATGCTAGAGATATACTTGAAAAGCTTTATCAAAAATATCCATTATACGTTGTAACAAATGGTGTATCTAAAACTCAATATAGTCGTTTAAAAGGAACACGTATTGATCAGTATTTTCAAGATATTTTTGTATCAGAAGATATTGGTTATCAAAAACCAACTCGAGAATACTTTGATTACTGCTTTAAAAAGTTGAAAAACATAGATTTAGATCAAACTTTAATTATTGGCGATTCTCTATCTAGTGATATCCAAGGTGGTATCAATGTAGGTATTGATACTTGCTGGTATAATCCTCATTGTATTGAAGAGCCTCAGGATATGAATATCACCTATATCATTCATGATTTAAAAGAATTGCTGGACTTATTATAGTTGAAGCTTACAGCGTGATGCTGTAAGTTTTTTTATCATCAAATCATCACATCATAATACCATATAAAAAGTCCTGTATTTCTACAAGACTCATACATTTATTTTAAATTTCTAAAAACATCTAATACATCTTCTGATAGACCATCTGACACAATAACCATATGATCATTCACTTCTACTTTTTTCTTATCATCACCAATTGTCTTTTCACTCATAATACGATTGAATTCATCACCATCTTCATAACGATACACATCAATGTTTCCATTATCTGTTACATAGCGATATCCTTCTACACCACCAACACTTGTTGCATCTAATACATTCTTAGATGAATAAGTAATATTTCCTTCCTTAAGTCCATTTTCAAATCGTGTATACCAATCATCTGTTTGATTCGTTGTCGTATTATTGTTGTTGTTTTCATTTTCTGTGACATTTTCAGTTGAACGATTGTTATTTGCTGTATCGTTTGGTGTATCTGTCTGACTGCTACATCCAGTAAAGAATGACATACATAAAAGCAAAACTAAAATTTTCTTCATATTCTTACCTCCACATTCATATCATGGACAAAGAATAAAGAAATATACATGATTCAATCTTAATATGTTATTATTTTTAGTCATTAACCTTTTCAAACGCCTGTGGAATAAGATGCTGATCTTTTTTATTTTTAAAGCGATAATAAAGAATTGTTAGAAATGAACAAATGATTAATATTCCTATAAAAATCATCATTTCATTTGTTATTGACATATTTGTCATACTAATCACTTTTCTAAAGCCATTTACACTATAAGTATAAGGAACGAATGGATGAATAAGTTTATAAAATATTCCTGATGTTTCTAAAGGATATGTTCCTGCAGAACCACCGAGATTGATAATCATAAACACAAGCAATAAAAATTCTCCAATATAACCTGTTGTTAATGATAACAACATCACAAGTGACATAAATGCTGCAGAAACAATAATTGCGAAAAGATATGTCATCAATAATTGTTGAGGTTCAAAACCACATATCCACCTCAAACTTGTAATTAAAACGATTGCTGCTAATGTAGAAATACTATAAATAACAGAGGCTTTTGATAACCAATACTTAAATGGTGATGAAGCTTGGTTTATACCTTCTCTGATTGGATACATCAATGTCAAAGCCAGTGCAGCAACATATAATGCTACGCTCATCATATAGGGTGCCATCGCATGCCCATTATTTTCTACAACTGAAATTTCTTGATGTGATGTCTCTACAGGAGCTGACATCATATCTAAAGTCTTATCATCGATATCAAGACTTGCTTTTTTTACACCATCAGCTAAACTTTCATCTAAAGTTTCGAGTCCATTTTGTAATGTCTGTAAACCTGAACCCAATGTTTGAGAGCCATCACTTAACTGTTGTGATCCATCTTTGATTTGGGTAGAACCATCACTTAACTTAGCAGAGCCGTTTATTAATGCATCATTATTTGATACGATTTTTGAAGTTCCTTCATATAATGCTTTTGCTCCTTGATCTAATTGTTGAATGCCATCGATAAGTGCTGGTGTCTGTTTTTGAAGAGCTAATAGCCCATCATTCATTTGTTGACCCCCATCTAATAACGCTTGACTTTGACTATTCAGTGTTTCTAAGCCACCATAGACTTGTGTTACACCGTTCATATAAGTTTCAAAGCCAGGTTTCAATGTTTCTTCTACTGAATTATTTAAAGATTCTAATCCTGTTTGTACTTTTTGACTTCCTGCTTCTAATTTCTGTGTATTCTCACAAACTTGTGTTAATCCTGAACTTAATTGATTGATTGCTTCTTGATTTCCACTTGTGACAGTTTTTACCAATTCTGTATATGAATAATGCGTTAATAAATATTGAGCAGTTTGATTATCCTTAGCGATAAGATTAGCTTCATCCATGCTCAATGACCTATTCATCCATGTCTGAGCAATCATTGGATTTTCAGTAAGTATTTGATTTAATAATGTTGTTGCCTGATTCAAAGAATCATTTGCTTGATTTGCTGAAGATATTTTATTCATATTATCAGATGATAAATTATTTTTTAATTGTTGATCCAACTGTGTTAAGCCTTGTAAGACTTGCTTATTTCCATCAACAAGCTGATGAACACCTTGATTGAGGCTATCTATTCCATTATTTAATGCTTCATTGTTTTCAATAAGTTTCTGTGTCCCCTGATAAGTTTGTAAAACACCATCTGTATATTTTTGGAGACCTTCATTCAACGAAGAAGAACCCGTTGCAAGCTGTTGAACACCATCATTTAATGGTTTTGTTGAATCATTGAATGTATCTAAACCTGTTTTTAAGGAATAAACGCCATTATGAACAGTCAATACACCATCAGTATAATCCTTTAATCCTTGATTTAAGGTTTGTGCTCCATCTTCAAATGTCAATGAACTGCTTGCTAAAACTTGAAGATTATCTGAAATAAGTTGATTTCCATCTGTTAATTGTTGCGAACCATCTACTAATTGACTCGTTCCATCCTGTGCTTCTTTCAATCCATCTGTTAATGTTCCCACTTGTTCAAAGATAGTTTTCGCATATGTTTTCGTTACTGTTTGAGAAACTTCTTCTTTTATTTTTTCAATAGCTGAATCATCCATCTTTGAAGCAATATAATTGCTTCCTGGATTGGTTGTATATTGAAGTATCATTTTCTCTGGCTGTTCATCTAATAATGTTGTTGCATTTTTAGAAAAATTTTCAGGAATAGTAATAATCATGTAATATTTACCATTCTCCAATCCTTTTTTAGCTTTATTTTCATCAACACATTGAAAATTCATACTTTGATTATCTTTAAGACGATCTACTAATTCTTCTCCAATTGCTAATGTTTTATTTTCATAATTAACTGATTGATCCTGATTAACTACTGCAACTGGTATTTTATCCGTATTTCCGTAAGGATCCCACATAGACCCTAAAAAGATACACGCATATAAACTTGGAATCAAAATGATTGCAACCAGTACAACTTTTATCCAAGTGTGATGAAAAATATTTTTCCATTCTTGCTTAAGCATAAAATTCCTTCTTTCTTTTCATCTTTAGATATTTATTATCCATAGATATATAATATCTATGAAGTATTATATAAATTTATACATATTTGTCAACTCTTTTAGATACAAAATGTTATTTTTCTGTTAAAATAAAAAAGAAGGTGATAAGGATATGAAGATTAGAAAAAGTTTTGAACAGGCTATTTGTATATTACTTTTAATTGGGGCACAGGATAAACCTATTAAAAGTCATGAATTGAGTGAAAAACTACTTGTATCAGATTCTTATCTCAAAAAAATCACCAGACAACTTGTTGTTTCTGGCTTAATTTCATCCATGGCAAATAAACGTGGGGGATTTGTGTTAACCAAATCATTGGATTGCATTTCTTTATTAGATATCTTTGAAGCTATGGAAGGCAAAGAAGCTTTTGTCAAGACAACACATCTGGTAGAAAAGGTTTTTGATTCTCAATTGAGAGTCAAAGAAACTGAAGACTTTATTGTTGATTATTTAAATGCAGCAGAATGGCAATACAAAGAAAAATTAAGAGAAATCACTTTAGCTCAAATTGTGGATGCTGCACATCAAAAGGAATAAGGAGATTATTTTATGAATGCATACATACTTTCTATTTTAAAAGATATTATGGCTATTGATAGTCCTTCTGGTTACACTAAAGAAGTTATTCAATACTGTCAAAAAGAAGCAGAAAATTTAGGCTTTGAAACAAAACTGACAAATAAAGGGAACTTACAGATATTTGTCAAAGGACAAGATGATTATACGATTGGATTTTGTGCCCATGTCGATACATTAGGATTAATGGTGAGAAGTATTAAAGATGATGGGACATTAGCTTTTACTAATGTAGGTGGCCCAATCATCCCAACTTTAGATGGGGAATATTGCCGCATTATCACAAGAGATCATCATATTTATACAGGAACGATTCTTTCTGACTCACCTGCTGCTCATGTTTATAGTGATTCAAAAGAGAAAGAGAGAACTTGTGATACAATGCATGTACGTATTGATGAAATGGTAAAATCAAAAGCAGATGTTCAAAAACTTGGTATTAATAATGGAGATTATATTGCGATTGATCCTAAAACAACAATTACCGATTCTGGTTTCATCAAATCACGCTTTTTAGATGATAAAATGAGCGTTGCTATTTTGTTTGGAATTTTGAAACATCTTTCACAAAATCATATCCAACCATTACATAATCTTTATTTTATGATTTCTACATTTGAAGAAGTCGGACATGGAAGCAGTTATGTTGACCATCAGGTTGATGAATTGATTGCAGTAGACATGGGATGTATTGGCAAAGACTTATCTTGCAGCGAATATGATGTCAGCATTTGCGCTAAAGATTCTAGTGGTCCTTATGATTATGATTTGACTTCAACTTTTATAGAACTTGCTAAAGAAAAGGATTTACAATATGCTGTTGATATTTATCCATTTTACAGCAGTGATGTGTCTGCTGCATTGAGAGGTGGACAAAATATCAAAGGTGCATTAATTGGACCTGGTGTTCATGCTTCTCATGGTATGGAAAGAACACATATGCAAGCAGTAGAAAATACATATCAATTAATTCTTGCTTATATTAATAAATAGGAATCTCATTATGAATAAAAAACTATTATTATTTGATGTAGATGGAACCTTAGTGAGTTATGATGGCATTGTACCTCAAAGCTGCAAAGACGCTTTAAAGCAGGCAAAAGATCATGGACATTATGTTTTTGTCGTTACGGGTAGAACGAAAAATAGAGCAACTGTTGGAAACATTGAAGTGAGTGGTATGATTTGTGGAAACGGTGCTTATATTGAATGTGAAGGAAAAGTTTTAAAAGATCAGAAGCTATCTTTACAACAAGTCATCGACATCACTGATTATTTAGATCAACATGACTTATGTTATTTTATGGAAGGTAATGATGGACTTTATGGTTCTCATGATTTTGAAACCAAAGCTGTACCTGCCTATCAAAAATATGGTCATGGAGGAACACCTCGTATTAGAGACATCTATCCTATGATGGAATTTCCTCAAAGTATGCATCAACAAAACATCACAAAAATCAACTATGTTTTAAATAGTTATCAAGATTATTTAGATTTTAAAAATCATTTTCCACAGTTTCAATGTCTCACTTGGGGTGGACAAGGTGAAGAAGCTTTATTTGGTGATTGTGCTTTACCAAATATTGATAAAAAAACTGCTATTGAACAATTAATTCATTATCTACAAATCAATAAGCAGGATATTTATGCTTTTGGAGATGCTGAAGTGGATATGCCAATGTTTGAATGTGCTGGTACAAGTATTTGTGTAGGTAGTGGTAGAGAAGCAGCTAAACAAGCGGCTGACTATATCAGTGATGATGTTAAAAATGATGGAATTGCCAAGGCTTTAAAACATTTTCATATCATTTAAAAAAACTTGTTTTCTAACTTGAAAGTGCTATGATAAAAGTATAAGATATGATAAATTTTAAAGGAGGCGGCAATATGAGAACAATCTTAGGTCAAGTCGTTTATCCATCAATGATTCAGGCAAGACCAATCATTGAAATTCAATTAAAAGAGGATATTTCTCAGTATATTATTCCTTCAAAATTAATCCTTACAAACAAAACAAAGAAATCCCCTCTTTTTCAACATGACACTATAAAAATTTCAAAATAATTTATCATATCTGTTCATATGAAAAATTTCGTTGTTTAAAGCAACGAAATTTTTTTACTCTTTTAAAATATATTTTCATCAATAAATGTAAAGACTTTGTCCCAATAAGCCTCAACATCATAATCTTTTGATTGAGCATGTCCTGCCTCATCTACAATATATATATCCTTTGTTGTTGGATAAGCCTCATAAACTTCATAAGCCATTTGAACTGGCACAAAATCATCTTTTCCACCATGAATAAACAACATTGGCTGATTTGCATTTTTCACTTGTTCTATACTTGAAGCTTCTTTAAAATCATATCCTACCTTGATTCTGGCTAGAAAATTAGAAATATCTAAAACAGGAAATGTTGGAAGTGAAAAACGTTTATCGAGTTCACTTGCAAATATATCCCATACACTTGTATAACCACAATCTTCAATATATCCAACGACATTTAAAAGACGATCTCCTGAAGCCATCATAACAGTGGCTCCACCCATAGATACACCATGTAAAAGAATCTGTGCCTGCGAATCTCTATTATTAATCCAATCTACCCAACAGGCAATATCATCTTTATCTAACCATCCCATTCCAATATATTCGCCTTCACTTTTTCCATGAGCACGATTATCTGGCAAGACAACATTATATCCATTTTCGTAATAAGTAGCTCCATAGGACATCATTTCTTCATTGCTTGATTTATAACCATGAATCAAGATAACCCACTGATGAACATTATCATGATCTAGATACTGTCCTTTCAATCTTAATGAATCATCTTGACTTACAATCATCGGTCTTGTTTTATTTTCAAAATCCACACCTTTTATAAATTCAGCATTAGCATTGTCATCAATCTGTTGTTGAACATCTCCTGTTAATTTGATTTCATCTTCCTCATCAACCACTCTTTGATCAGATTCACTTGCTGGTGATAAAGCATAATTCACAAAATACGTTCCTACACCATAAGCTCCACTTAATAAAATAGCTATAATGATAAAAGCAATGATAAATCCTCTTTTTTTCATTATCTTCATTCCCTTCATGTTGGCTTTATTGTACTGAAAAAATATGGACTCTTCAAGAAAACCACCAATATTATATTTTATTTTTCATATTTTTTTATATACATATACTTGCCTTCAAAGCTATATATTGTATTTTGAGGTTTTTTCAATTTATATGCAGCATAATGAAAAGAATCTTCAGACAATCTTTGATCTATTTGAGAAATATTTATTTTAATGAAATTATGATCATACATATAAAACTCTATTAAATCTTTATCATAACGATCTCCACAATAGTGAATTTCACTTGTTTCATTTAAAACTATATCAGAAACATTATGTAATGAATGACCCAATTGACTTAACATCTCTGTACTTTGAAAATCACTACATTGAATCAATGATGATGGTATTTGTTTGGTTTGATAAACTCCACCTAATTTATTAATAAGATAATTTTTGTTTTGAATCTTAGCATAACATAATGGCTGAACCTCTTGAACATGCACTTGTATATTTCCCATAAAATCAATTTCAACTAAAACATTTTCAAAACGTTTCATTTCTTCTATATCCTGAACTATATTGTCCTTAGAAAATAACATATCTATCCATGTATAATCTCCCATATATCCTGATAGCTGTTCACTTATTTGTTGTTCCAATTCTGCATCATTGACACCTATGACATGAATTGTTTTAATTTTCATAATATCAGACAATAAAATAAAAAAAACAAATCCTATGATTCCTAACACAAAGAATAATCTTATCACTTTTATTCTTTTCTTTTTTCTTCTTTTCATCATTAATTTTTTAACCTGATTATCCCTATATTCATCCATCATCTTACCTCCATATCTTTCATTATATAAATAATATCTATAAAAATAAATAAAAATGAGCAGGTCTTGCCTACTCACTGATTAAATCATTTTCAATTAAGAATTCCCTTGCGACATCACTTGTCTTTTCATTCAACTCATCCACTCTATAATTCAATTCTACCATGACTTCATCACTGAGATAATTTTGAAGCTGATTGATCAGTTCAACAACTTCAGGATACTCTTCGATAACTGTATTATTCGCAATTGGTATAGCATGATAGGGTAAGAAGAAATTTTTATCATCTTCTAAAACCTGTAAATCAAACTTCTTTAATAGTCCATCTGTTGAATAAGCATCAATGACATCACATTCATTGTTCATTAAAGCTGTATATCGTGGTGCTCCATCAATAGGAACAGTCTGTTTGAAATGAATAGGATATGCTTTTTGTAATCCTACCCAGCAATCTTCTCTTTCCATAAACATTAATGTTGGTGAAAATGTGAGTTGTTGAGAAACTTTACATAAATCACTTATTGTTTTGATATGATACTGCTCAGCTGTATCTTTTCTAATCGCAAGTGTATAAGTATTGTTGAAGCCTAGAGAATCTAAAACATTTAAATCATATTGTTCTTTCATCTGTTCTTTGACAGTGTTATAGACTTCATCAACATTTCCATTGGGTTCGTTGCCTAAGACATTACCATAAATTGTTCCTGTATATTCTACATACATATCAATGGATCCCGTACGCACGGCATCTAAGACAATAGAACTTGAACCTAGAGATAATGACTGTTCAACCTCAATATCAGTATGATCCTCTATATAATATTTCAACATATAATTTAATATTTCTTGTTCAGTAAAATCCATGCTTCCAATTCTAATGACTTGACTGCCATTTGTCTTTGCTAAGCCTGTATAAACAAAGCTGGCTGCTAAAGCAAGACATGAAATAACAATGACAACTTTATCCAATGTGCCTTTCATTTTAGATCTTGGTTTTGATAATTGGAAACTCTTTGGTGTGACTAATCTCTCTAAAATAGAAAATATATAATCTATAAGTAATGCCAGTAAGCAGGCAGGTATAGCTCCAGCTAAGATTTGAGCATTATTGACCGTTCGAATACCCGCATAAACCAAATATCCTAAACCATCAGCGCCAATAAAAGCTGCCAAAGTCATCAAACCAACCGAACTAACTGCACTGACTCTGACACCAGCCATGATAACAGGTGCAGCTAATGGAATCTGAATTTTATATAAAACCTGAAATTTATTTAAACCAATACCCTTAGCGGCTTCTAAAGTTTCTCCGTTAATATTGTCCAGTCCTGTGACTGTATTTTTAATAATAGGTAATAAAGAATAAAGTATCACCATGACAATGGCTGGTTTTGTTCCAATTCCTAAAAGAGGAATCATAAAACCTAATAAGGCCATTGATGGAATCGCCTGAATAATATTTGCTAATGCCATAATTGGTTTTTTAGATGGCTTAAAATAAGTAATAAAAATACCTAAAGGGACACCTATAATAATCGCAATCAAAATAGCCATAACAGTCAATTGAACATGACCTATTAATAAATCAAAAATCTGCATATAGTTTTGGGAACAATAATCTATAAATGCTTGCATTATTCTCCCTCACTTTCATCATATTTTTTAGAAAGCGTTGTAACCAGGGTACTCTTGGTAATTAAACCTTTTAAGATCCCATCATCTACAACAGGAATTGTATACATATTCTTCTCTTTGGTGATATTTAAAACATCAACGATTGATTCCTGTGAAGAAACTGTGATACATTCCTTTTGCATAACATGACCCACAATTTCATCTTTATTTTTTTCATCAGCTGCATCAGCCGCATGAATAACACCTTTAAAATGTCCCTGACGATCTATTACCATCAAACTATCAACGCTTGAATTAAACATCATATTTAAAGCTTTCACACATTTTAAACGATCATAACAGGTCATTGGTCGATCTATCATAATATCAGCTGCTTTGATTAATTCTGGTGAATCCCAGATACGCTTTTTCCCAACAAAGTTTAAAACAAAGTCATTGGCAGGATGTTTTAAGATTTGTTCTGGTGTATCGTACTGTTGAATTTTTCCACCGCTCATAATACATATACGATCTGCCAATTTGATAGCTTCTGCCATATCATGAGTCACAAACACAATCGTCTTTTGAACACTATTTTGTAATGTCAACAGCTCATCCTGTAATTGATTTCTCGTAATAGGATCTAACGCACTAAAAGGTTCATCCATTAAAATAATATCTGGTTCACTTGCAAAAGCTCTTGCAACACCTACACGTTGTTGTTGACCACCACTCATCTGAACAGGATACTTATCTAAATATTCATCTGGATCTAAACCAACCATATTTAAAACATCTTTCACTTTTTCCAAAAGATGTTTATCATTTTTATTTTTTAATTTTGGAATCAGTTCAATATTTTCTTTCACTGTCATATGAGGAAATAATCCTGTTTGTTGAATAACATAACCAATATTACGTCTTAATTCAATTTCATTTTCCTTACTAATATCCTTTCCATTTACATAAATTGTCCCCTGGCTTGGTTTAATCAACCGATTAATCATCTTTAAAGCAGTCGTTTTTCCACACCCACTGGGTCCAATCAAACAAACAAATTCACCATCATTCACTGTCAAATTGATATCTTCCAATACATGTTTATCTTTAAATGACTTGTAAACATTTTGAAATTCTATCATAAGCAAAACACCTCACTTAAATACATTTTATATCTTAGGTGTGACTCTTATGTGAATTTTTTAATTATCTATATCTTTATATCCTTAAAATATAGAGTTTTTTTATTTATATCCTAAATAATAACATAGATATCATTTGAATTTTGACGAAAAAAAGAATATGAATTATGACTTCATATTCTTAAATGCAGTTGAAAGCATCAACTTAATTCTATTTAATTGGTTAACTTCACTCGCACCTGGATCATAATCCACAGCTACAATATTACTTTGTGGATATTTTTTACGTAAGGCTTTAATAACCCCTTTACCTGTTACATGATTTGGTAAGCAGGCAAATGGCTGCATACACACAATATTTGGTGCACCTTCTTCAATTAATTCAATCATTTCTCCAGTTAAGAACCATCCTTCACCTGTCTGATTTCCAATAGAAACAACTTCACTTGCTTTTTTCGCAATTTGATCAATAGGTGTTGGTGGATCAAAACGTTTTGAATCTCTTAATGCCTTAATCATATCTTTTCTTAAGAAATCAACAAACCAAATGGCAAAATTACATAACCATACTGAAGATTGTGAAGCATCAAAATGTTCATGTTCATACCAAGTGTTATAGAAACAATACTGGAAGAAATCAATTAAATCAGGCATAACGGCTTCTCCACCTTCTGATTCAATGATTTTCACAATTTCATTATTGGCAGTAGGATGAAATTTAACTAAGATTTCTCCAACCAATCCAACTCTTGGTTTTTTAATATCTAATAATGGCAATTCATCAAAGTCTTTAACAATCTGATACACATTCTTCTTAAATTCTTTCATGCTTCCATTTTTCACATTTTCCTGGCATTTTGCTACCCAAGATTCATAAAGTTTATTGGCTGAACCTTTGACTTTTTCATAAGGACGAACACGATAAAGAACGCGCATAAATAAGTCCCCATACATAGCACCAATGATTACTTTTTTGGCAATCTTATATGTAATCTTAAATCCAGGATTACTTTCTAATCCTGATAAGTTGGCAGAGATAACTGGAATTTGTTCCATACCTGCATCTTTAAGAGCTTTTCTGATAAATGCAATATAGTTCGTTGCACGACATCCTCCACCTGTTTGAGAGATAATCAATGCCACTTTATTTAAGTCATATTTTCCACTATTTAAAGCATTCATCATTTGTCCTACAACCAAAATACTTGGATAACATGCATCATTGTTGACATATTTTAATCCCTGTTCTACTGCATCTTTATCAACTGAAGGCAACACTTCAAAGTTATAGCCTTCCGAATTCATTGCGGTTTCAACAAACTGGAAATGAATTGGTGACATTTGTGGACAAAGAATTGTATAACGATCTTCTTTCATCTGTTTTGTAAAAGGTACTTTTACCTGTTCATACTTCTTAGATAAATCAATAATATCTTCTTTCTTTTCAATTGTAGCTTTTAAAGAACGAATACGGATACGAATAGCTCCTAAATTACTTCCTTCATCTATCTTAATTAAAGTATAGATTTTATTTCTTGCTTTTAAGATTTCAGAAACCTGATCAGCTGTTACAGCATCTAACCCACAACCAAATGACGTTAACTGAATTAATTGTAAATCCTTTTGTGAAGAAACGAAAGAAGCCGCTTTATATAAACGTGAATGATATGTCCATTGATCAACAACACGTAATTTTAAATGTTCTTCATCTAAATAACAAACACTATCCTCACTTAAGACAACAAATCCTTCACTCGTAATTAAATCTGGAATTCCATGATTAATTTCAGGATCCACATGATAAGGACGACCTGCCAAAACAATACCTTGCATATGGTTTTCACGCATATATTCCATGGCACGTTTTCCTTCCTGACGAATATCCTGCTGACAATGATCTAATTCTTCATAAGCTTTATCTATAGCCTGATGTAATTCCTGATCTGTAATATGAAATTCACTTAATTCTTCTTTTAAAACATGGAATAATGTTTTCTTATTATTTAAAGAAATAAATGGATTTTTAAATTTTATATTTTTCTGCTCAAGATTATCCACATTATTTCTAATAACTTCTGGATAAGAAGCAACAACAGGACAGTTATAATGATTTCCAGCATCTTCATTTTCCATTCTTTCATAAGCGACTGATGGATAGAAGATAAAAGGCACTCCTCTAGCAATCAGATTTTCAATATGTCCATGTGTAATTTTAGCAGGATAACAAGCACTTTCACTTGGAATAGATTCAATTCCTTTTTCATAGATGGCTTTAGATGAACGAGATGATAAAACAACTCTAAATTTCAATTCTGTAAAGAATGTATGCCAGAAAGGATAATTTTCATACATATTTAAAGCTCTAGGGATACCAACAATACCTCTAGGAGCATCTTCTATTGGTAAAGAATGATAATTAAAGACACGACGATATTTATAATCAAATAAGTTTGGTAATGATTTAGATTTTAATGGTAAATTAGCTCCTCTTTCACATCTATTTCCACTAATAAACTCTCTTCCATCATTAAATGAAGTAATTGTCAACATACAGTTATTTGTACATTTACCACAATTTTTCATACTATTTTGATATGTTAAATGTTCTAATTCTTCACGTGTTAATAAAGTTGTTCCCTTATCATCATCTTTTTCTTTCGCAATTGTTGCCATTCCATAAGCACCCATCAATCCTGCAATATCAGGTCTAATGACTTCAATACCTGCTTCTTTTTCAAAAGCACGTAAAACGGCTTCATTATAGAATGTTCCACCTTGTACAACAACATTTTTACCGATTTGGTCTTTACTTCTTAACTTAATAACTTTATATAAGGCATTCTTAATAACGGAATATGATAATCCTGCTGAAATATCTGCTAAAGATGCACCTTCTTTTTGAGCCTGTTTCACTTTTGAATTCATGAAAACTGTACAACGACTTCCTAGATCAAGAGGATGTTTTGACATCAATGCCATCTCGGCAAATTCATCAATTTCATATCCTAAAGAATGAGCAAATGTTTCAAGGAAAGACCCACATCCAGATGAACATGCTTCATTCAATGTAATATCTTGAATGACATCATCCTTAATGGTGATAGCCTTCATATCCTGTCCACCAATATCTAAAATAAAGTCAACATCAGGTTCAAAATGTTTAGCTGCTGTGTAGTGAGCAATTGTTTCTACTTCACCATAATCCACTTTTAAAGCCGCTTTAATTAAAGCTTCACCATATCCAGTGACACCAGTTTTTTGAATATGACATCCTTCAGGAATTAAATCATAGATTTCCTTCATAATTCTAATAATTAAATCTAAAGGATTTCCTTCGTTAGAATTGTAGAAAGAATATAATATTGAGCCTTCATTATCTATCAATACAACTTTAGATGTTGTTGAACCAACATCAATACCAACATAAATATTGCCTTGATATTTTTTTAGATTTCTTTTCTTTGTCATTGCTTGAAGATGACGATCTCTAAATCCTCTTAATTCATCTTCATTATGAAATAAAGGTTCTAATGTATGAGCTGCTTCAGTTCCATTATCTTTTAATGTTTTTAAATCACGAATCAATTTTTCTAATGAAAGTGATTCTTCAACATCTTTTGCATTTAATGCAGCTCCCATAGCTACAAACAATTGGGAATTATTTGGGAAAATAATATCATCATCTTGAAGCTCTAATGTTTCAATAAAACGTTGTCTCAGTTCACTTAAGAAGTATAAAGGTCCTCCTAAAAAAGCCACTTTTCCTTTAATCGGTTTTCCACAGGCTAACCCACTGATAGTCTGATTAACGACTGCCTGAAAAATAGAAGCCGCTATATCTTCTTTTCTTGCGCCTTCATTGATTAAAGGCTGAACATCGGTTTTCGCAAAAACCCCACAACGAGAAGCAATTGGATAAATACGCTGATGATTTTTGGCTAATTCATTCAATCCTGAAGCATTAGTCTGTAATAAAGTGGCCATCTGATCAATAAATGCACCTGTTCCACCGGCACAAGTTCCATTCATACGTTGTTCTAACGAACCTTCAAAGTATGTAATTTTCGCATCTTCTCCACCTAATTCAATAGCAACATCTGTTTGTGGAATATAAGTTTCTATTGTTTTTGTACACGCAATCACTTCCTGTACAAATTTGACATTTAATGATTGAGAAATTGACAATCCTCCTGATCCTGTAATAACTGGATAAATATTGATTCCTGGATATTCTTGATGAATTTCTTCTAATAATGTAAGTATTGTATTTCTTACATCTGAATTATGTCTGACATAATGAGAAAATAAACAGACATCCTTTTCATCTGTTAAATAAGCTTTAACTGTTGTAGATCCCACATCAATTCCTAAATAATATTGACTCATAACACTTCTCCTTTAAACATTACAACTTATTTTATAATTTTCAATCTTAACGAATTTCGACATCTTTTTCAATCTTTATGCTTTATTTTAAGGCCTTAATAATCTGATTCACTTTACGATACAAACGTAGATATTCCTTTGTATCTTCTTCACCTAACATCTCCAGCATCTTTTTAAAATAATCCTCTATTTCTGCTCTTCTTTGTTGAGCAAAAATTCTTCCTTTGTCTGTAATAAATACTTTAATCTTACGTTTGTCCTGTAAATCAACGACACGCTCTATATATCCTTTTTTAGATAAAGCATTTAATACAGCGGCTACCCTAGAGGTATTAATATCAAAACGTTGGCTAATTTCAGATGCATTCACTCCATCATGCCCATCCATCAAGTAAATGAGGACAGCACCTTCTCCTCTAGCGATTTCACTAACATCATGATTACAGAATTTAAAATTCTGTTCATTTTCCACCATATAACAAATTAATTCTTTTGCATATTTTTGATAATCCATTTTTATTACCTCACACTATGAGCATTTTATACAACTTTATCACTTTTGTCAATTTTTTTGTTTATTTGTCTATTTGTGAAAAATAAGCGATATTGTTTGATGTTCAAATTTGATGTTGATACAATAAAGAAAAGAGGGGGAGATACATATGTATGAAAAAATAAAAGAACTTGCAAAGTTATATTATCCTGATACTGTAAATTGTCGTCGTGATTTACATAAGTATGCAGAAAAAGGCTGGTTAGAAATGCGAACAGCCTGTTATATTGCTTCTACATTAGAGGAATTAGGATACGAAGTGCTTGTTGGTGAAGATATTATGAAAAAAGAAGCACGTATGGGTGTGCCAGCAGAAACAATTTTACATTTAAATTACCACCGTGCTCAAAAGCAGGGAGCAAATCCTTACTATTTGGAAAAAGTTAAAATGGGAATGACTGCCGTGGCAGGTGTTTTAAAATGTGGCGAAGGTCCAACACTTGCTTTAAGATTTGATATTGATGCTTTAGGCCTCATTGAAGAATCATCATCAAGTCATTTTCCTTTTACGAATGGTTTTGCATCTGTACATCGTGGAACAATGCATGCCTGTGGTCATGATGGTCATACTTCGATTGGACTTACAACAGCTAAAATACTTATGAACATCAAAGACCATTTACATGGAACAATCAAACTTATTTTTCAACCTGCTGAAGAAGGTGTTATGGGAGCAAGAAGTATTGCTGAAAGTGGATTCTTAGATGATGTTGATTATATTTGTGCAGCTCATATTATGCCTCAAGAAAATGAACCTTATGATTTGTATTTTGGTATGGATGAATCTTTTGCGACCACAAAACTTGATATTACTTATCATGGTGTTTCGACTCATGCTGCTGAATCGCCACAGTTTGGAAAAAATGCTTTATTATCAGCTGCCAACTGTATTTTAAATTTACACTCTATTCCTCGAAACAGTGATGGTCAGACACGTGTGAACGTTGGAACTGTTCATGCAGGAACGGGAAGAAACGTTGTACCTGAAACAGCTAAACTGGAAATTGAAGTTCGTGGGGTGACAAGTGAACTCAATCGCTATATGGAAATCTATGCCAGAGATATTATTGAAGGTTCTGCACGTATGCATGATACTGTTGTAGAAATCAAAGAAATGGGTAAAGCCTATGCTCTCAACTGTGACGATGACTTCATGAATACCATTCGCTCTATGTGTCAACAGTATCTTCCTGATCTAAAATTACCACCTTATAATTTAAGTCCACTTGGGGGTAGTGATGATTTTTCATATTTCATGGAACGTGTTCAAGCTCATGGTGGCAAAGCAACTTATATGAAACTTTTAACACCTATTGTTTCATCACCACATAATGATGCTTTTGATTTTGATGAAAAAGTTCTAGCATTAGGACCTCGCATCTTTGCAAGTCTTATCTATTATCTTTCTCATGAAAACAAGGCATAAGAGATACAAATCAAGTATCTTTTATGCCTTTTCATTATTTATTAGCTTTCTTATAACGTTTTCCTTTGGTTACACCATTATCAATAAGTTTTTCATTTTCTACTAGTTCTTTTAATAATGTTTGAACACGTCTTTCCTTAACACCCAAAATATCTATAAAATCTTTTACCTTATACCATTGTCCATATTCCATATAAGAAAGAATTTGTTCATATTGTTTGAATGTTTTTCCTGAACTTTTTTTCTCGCACTTTTTTTCTCGCACTTTTTTCTCGCACTTTTTTGAAAATATTCTAATGAAATAATTTTATATAGCTTTTATATAACGTTCAAAATTATCACTTAAATATTCCTGAACGAGTGCATTGAGCTTTGAATCAATATCTAAAATACGTTGATGATTGACTGTAGGATTAATATATCTTTTTTTAGCGTTCACCTTTAAATATCCAGTTTGAGGAAATGAAGATCTCAGAACTTTATGAAAGTGTGTATAATTTTCATAAAGTTCTTTTGTTAAGGAATGACTTATTAATTTTTGGATAACTTGTGTTTCGGTTGTATATAAATCATCATATGAACAAACATGATGATTTATAGCTAAACGCATTAATCTTGCAAGATATTCCATACAATAACGATTTTCATCACTTGTATAACATAAACTGCATTTCAACATCACTTGAGTAAATAGTCTAGCTATCTTGAAATCATCAAAAATCAATTCGTCTTTGGAATCATTGACTTGAACATGTTTATAAATATTGCCTATTTCTTCTTTAGTCATTATTTTATAATAGACTGCATTTGATAATGTATATTCTAAACGATCAGCTGATAATTGGGGTGTATCATTATCAGCAATGGGATAATCATGATAATTCATGACTTTATCACTATCAATATGATAATATTCAAAAATAGATTGAAGTTCTAAACTCTTTTGAATCATTTCCTCTGTTAAATTTTCTGTTGTTTCTTGATGTATATAATCATGATACATAAAATCAATCACATGAGCAAATACAGGTGTGGCTATATCATGAAGTAATGCAGCAATCGTTTGATGTTTATCGTGTGTAAAATGATAAACAATCAAAGCGACTCCTATACTATGATTATATCTTGATACACCTCGACAATCTTTAAATGGTTCAAACTGAGTATACTCCATACCACAATTCATACCCACATCTTTCAATCTTTGAAAAAAAGATGTTTTCATTATATCCTGTACATAATCAGGAATAAATTCATGATATAAATTATAAAGACTGTTACTCATGAAATAAAGCTCTGCCAATTCTGACTATTGTTGCCCCTTCTTCTAAAGCAATCTGATAGTCTTGTGACATACCCATTGATAATTCATGTAATGGATATTGTGGATATGTTTCTTTTAATCTTTCTAATAATTCTCTTGTCTGTCTAAAATAAATACGTGTATCTTCTGGTTCAATATTTGGTGCCATCATCATCAGTCCATCAACAATCAAAGATGGACATTTCATCAAATAATTCATCACTTCATCCATTTCTTCTATATCAAACCCATGTTTGCTTTCCTCTCTAGCAATATTTACTTGTAATAATATATGAACTTTTAAATCATGTTTTTTTGCCTGTTTTTCTAATTCATCAATCAAATGATAACTATTCACAGAATGAATCAAATCAACCTTATCAATAATATATTTCACTTTATTCTTTTGTAATGTTCCAATAAAATGCCAATGTCCTTGACCATGATATTGTTCATATTTTTCCAAAAAAGCCTGAACTCTATTTTCTCCAAAATATAAACAACCACATGCTTCCAGTTTTTCTATTTCTTTTTCATCTATATATTTCGTTGCTGCAACAAGTTTAGCTGGTTTCACTTTCTCTAATATTTCTTTTACTGCTTGTTCATTGACATACATAAAAAAGCCTCCCATCTTTATTCGATATTTCTATTATATAATCTTTTTAACATAACTTAAATTATAAAATCATACATTTATCAAAAAGAGTTCATAAAATCGTGTTATAATGGATGCATAAATGAGGTGAAGTCAATGAATGATTTATTAGAAAGATATCTAGGTGCTGTGTGTTCTTATTTTTTTGGAAGAAAACGCCAATATGTTTATCATGATTTAAAAACTCAAATCAGTCAATCGGTACATCAATATGAAGATATGGAAGACTTATTAATGAGTTATGGACATCCACTAAGTGTTGCTTACTCATATGGTTATCGTCCTACAATTTATCATCATTTTAATCCTAAAATAGTTAATTTCATTGAAAAACTTGTTTTTTTAATTTCAGGTATTTATCTTTTTTTATCAACCCTTTATTATCTTGAACAATTTGGTTGTTTATCATTTCAATCAACAAACAATGTTGTGACAACAATGAATACTTCATCTATCTTTGAAGCTTTTCTTTCTTATCCAATCATTATAATGATTGGTATCATTGCCATAGCAATCTTAGCTTTAATCATATTGGATAAAAAAGAGCCTATTCCTCAAGATTTAAATCTCCGTTGGAATATACAAGATCTGGATCATTTACCCCATCCATCCCATTATCCAAATCATACTATTGAAACCATCTTTATGATTATATTTATTGCTTTCTTTATCTGTTATGGTTTTTTCTTTTCTAGTGATATTATTATTAAAATACAACATGAATCATATCAAATGATTCATATGATGACCTATTTCTTTCAACCATTTATTATGATCATTATTTTTGATTATTTTATAGATATGACCAAAAAAATATATACCAAAAAATATTTAAAATATAGCTTTATCATTAATTTATTTACTATTGTTTCTTTAACAATCTTTGTTGTGAATTCTCATTTTTTAAGTCAATATTTATTACCTATAAATACAAATTTTCAATATATTCTTGTTAATGCATTTATTATTACAGCTTTATTCTTTATCTACTTTATTTCATTATATAAATTAGTGAGAAACATAAAATCATATCGTTTCTTATTTAAAAAATAGACCATAGAAATGATTCCATTTCTATGGTCTTGTATTTTTATCTTATTTTTGTACCATTTGGTAAGTTTTCTACAGACACAAGTTCTAACATTTTTTTCTTAGATCCTGCAAGAATCATACCTTGAGATTCAACACCTCTTAATTTTGCAGGTTTCAAGTTAGATACAACAATAACTTTCTTACCAATCATATCTTCTGGTGTATAGAAATCTGCAATACCACTGACAATCTGTCTTGTTTCTTTACCAATATTGATTTGAGAAACTAACAGCTTATCAGCATCAGGATGTTTTTCACATTTTTCAACTGTACCTACAACCAATTCAATTTTTGCAAAATCATCAATTGTAATTTGATTGTCATCCTCTTGTTTTTCTTCTTTTTGAGGATATAAAGCTGCTACTTTCTTTTCTACTTCTTTAGGATCTAATCTTGCAAATAACTGTTGTGGTTTTTCAGTGACTTTTGTTCCTTCTTGATATAAACCAAAAGTATTTAAGTCTAAGAAGTTTCTTTGATCTGTATTGATTTGATCTAAAATCTTTGTAGATGTAGAAGGCATATATGGTTCTAATGCAATAGCAGCAAAACGGATGGCTTCAATTAAGTTATAAAGAACTGTTGCGAGACGATCTTTCTTGCTTTCATCTTTTGCAAGTGCCCAAGGCATTGTATCATCAATATATTTATTTGTTCTTCTTAGTAATACAAAGATTTCATCTAAGGCTTTAGATGCTTTAAATTCATCCATGTAAGCCTGAACTTTCTTTGGCATAGCTAAAGCAATTTCTTTTAATTCATCATCAACAGGTTCACTCACACCTGGATTTGTCACAATACCATCAAAATATTTATTTGTCATGGCAATTGTTCTATTGACTAAGTTACCTAAAATATTAGCTAAATCAGAATTAATACGTTCAACTAATAAATCCCATGTGATACTTCCATCATTGTCATAAGGAATTTCATGTAAAACATAGTATCTGACAGCATCGACACCAAAGATTTTAACCAAATCATCTGCATAGATTACATTTCCTTTAGATTTAGACATTTTACTTTCACCTTGTAATAACCAAGGATGTCCAAAAACTTGTTTTGGTAAAGGAATATCTAAAGCCATCAACATAATAGGCCAATAAATCGTATGGAATCTCACGATATCTTTACCAATTAAATGTAAATCTGCTGGCCAATATTTCTTATATAATTCACCATGATTTCCATCAACATCATAACCAAGTCCTGTAATATAGTTTGTTAAAGCATCAATCCATACATACACAACATGTTTAGGATCAAAGTCTACAGGGATAGACCATTTGAATGAAGTACGTGAAACACATAAATCCTGTAAACCTGGTTTTAAGAAGTTATTCATCATTTCATTTTTTCTTGAAACAGGTTGAATAAATTCAGGGTGCTCTTCAATATGTTGAATTAAACGATCAGCATATTTAGATAATTTAAAGAAATAAGCTTCTTCTTTCGCATCATGAACTTCTCCACCACAATCAGGACATTTTCCATCAACCAATTGAGATTCAGTAAAGAATGATTCACATGCTGTACAATATTTACCTTCATAATGTCCTAGATAAATATCTCCTTGATCATATAATTTCTTAAAGATTTTTTGCACTTGTTTCACATGGTATTCATCTGTTGTTCTCATGAAACGATCATATGTTGTATCCATCATATCCCAAATTTCTTTGACAACAGCTGCTTTTTCATCAACAAATTGTTTAGGTGGAATACCAGCTTCTTGAGCTTTTAACTCAATCTTTTGTCCATGTTCATCAGTTCCAGTCTGAAAATAAACATTGTATCCTTCCTGTCTTTTACTTCTTGCGATAGCATCAGCTAAAATAATTTCATATGTATTTCCAATATGAGGTTTTCCTGAAGTATAAGTAATCGCCGTCGTTAAATAATAATCTTTTGGATCTTTCATCATATCTCCTCCTTCAAAATAAAAAACGTCCTTATAAAAGGACGTATTATACGCGGTACCACCTTTTTTTATATCTGTCGATATACCCTCAAAACTTTAACGCAGTTAACGTTTATCTCTCACTATTCAAGATAACAGCTCCCAGCCCATCTTCATAAAAGTTATGTCCTGATTTGCACCAACCATCAGTTCTCTACAACGCCCTTTTAATCTCTGCTGTTCTTTGCCTTTTTTATACTCTTAAACATTATCAAATATTTTTTTTAAAGTCAATAAAGTTTCATAACTATTTTTATAAACCACAAAATAGAGATCTATCTTTTCTATTTAAATAAACGAAATCAATGATTTCATAACAATTATAATGATATAATAAAATAAATAAGAATAGAAAGGACTGATTTTATGGGTTTATTTAACAAAAAGAAAAAGATTGACGTTTGGGAAGATGCTTATAAAGCTAAACCTCATTTTTATAAGCAATCTGATGGGAGTGTATTTGGTGCGATGAGTTTAACTGAAGGTGTGAAAACAATGTTCTTAAAACAGCCTCAAATACATTTTGAGGTTGAAGGTCAGCGTATATCACAATGGAGAATCGCTCTTATCGACGCGACAAATGATTCGATGATAGGTCAGCTAGATTATGGAACATGTCTTAAAAAATTACAGCCTTATATCCTTGCTGAAGATAGCAATTTTATTTTAGTAAGAGGATTAACTTTAGATGAATTGAAGAGTCTATAAAATAACTTATAACAATTATAATATTTTGATTATTTGAACAATCTTATAAATATAAATATTGAACACATGAAAGGAGCTAACTATATAAAATTCAAGTCATTTGATGAAAAAGTTTGAAAATGTTA